>Ga0193963_1000316_pt1 | contig 25461 bp, 18 predicted proteins | sample FB_6_MG_FD_140359 | JGI IMG/M metagenome (GOLD analysis project Ga0193963, IMG submission 140359) | Microbial mat bacterial communities from the Broadkill River, Lewes, Delaware, United States - FB_6_MG | ecosystem: Environmental > Aquatic > Freshwater > River > Microbial mats | place: USA...
TCCTGTTTCTTCTTTAACTTCTCTTATAGCAACTTCTTCTGGTTTTTCATCTCCTTCTTGTTTTCAAGATGGTAAAGTCCAAAATCAAGGAAACATACTAGATTTAGAACTCCTTTTTATTAATAAAATTTTTTTCTCATTTAAAATTATTCAACCACATGCTGATCTCATAAAAAATTATTAAGAATTATTTTATATAATTATAATAAAATAACTCATATATCAAAAAAAACACTCAACTAAAATAGTTTGAGTGTTTTTTTATTTTTTCCTAAATGGCAGCCCCACTTGGAATCGAACCAAGCTCGCAGGATTTGGAATCCTGAATTCTAACCGATGAACTATGGAGCTAAAGTCTTCTCTCAAATAGAGAGAAGATTTTTTTATTATATAGAAAATCTGTAAAAAGATTGAATAGAATCTTCACCAATAAAAGCTTTAACTTTTTGGTTAGGATCCATAACAAATGCTTGTTCTAATAAAGAAATTTCAGATTTGAATTTCCCCATTTTACCTTCAATAATTTTAAGTAAAACATCATCAGATTTTTTACCCATATTTTCATCAGCTTTCATTATTTCTAATTGTAAAGCTTTTTCTTTATCAACAATTTCATCAGAGATATCATTTGGAGATAAATATTCAGGATTAGCAGCAGTAATATGCATTGAAACTTGTTTAGCTTTTTCTTCATCAGTACCAGCTTTAGCAACAACAACAGCAGCTATTTTATTATTTGAGTGAACGTAAGATGAAACAACATCTCCTTCAATAACTTTGTATTCTTGAATTTGTAGATTTTCACCTAATTCTAATGCATAGTTAGAGTTAATAAGAGTTTGTGCAGCTTCTTTTGAATCTTCACCGTTTTCTTTTAAATATTCAGCTATATCATTGATCATAGCTTTAAATTTATCTGAAATAGCTAGAAAATCAGTTTCTGAACTAATTGAAACAACGTAAGCTTTACCTGCTTCAGTAATAATTCTTAATCCTCATTCTAAAGCTTCTCTATCAGCTTTTTTAGCAGCTTTTGCTAAACCTTTTTTTCTAAGTTCATCAATAGCTTTTTCCATATCACCATTAGTTTCTGTAAGAGCTTTTTTACATTCCATCATACCGATACCTGTAATTTCTCTAAGTTCTTTTACTTGAGCAGCAGTAATTGCCATATTTATTATGTTTAAAAATATAAATATTTATTTTGATTTGAAAAAATTATCTATTATTGAAATTTCAACATCTTCTCAGATATAAGCTTTATATCATAAAAAAATAGAAGCCCCAATATAAGACAAAAAAATAAAACCTGTAAATAGCCATGCTATTAAAATACTAAGAATAACATAAAGTACAAATAAAGAAATTCAATATCTGATATGTTTTTCTAAAACTTTACTTTTATTTCATTCAGTAAAATGCAATATTATTGCAAAAACTGGAATATAACATAAAGCATTTTTTATATTATCACTATTTGGATTATTATTTTCCATAATATTTTTTTAAGAATAAGGAATAACTAAATAATAATTATTCCCTATAAAATTCAAATTATTTTTCTTCTTTTTTAACAGTAGTTGTTTTTTTAGCAGGAGCTCTTTTTTCACCACTTACTTTTTTATCAGTTACTTTTCTAACTTTAGAAGCATTTCAAGTAGCTTTAACAGCACCAGATAAACAATCTTTTAATTCTGAAGCAATATATTCAATTGATTTAACTGAATTAGTATTAGCAGGAATACAATTTTGTACAACAGTATCATCACCATTTGTATTTAAAATTGCAAAAGTAGTTAAGTTTAAAGAATTAGCTTCTTTAACAGCTTGTTCTTCAAAAATACCATCTACTACGAATACAACATCAGGATTTCTTTTCATTTCTTTAACCCCTTTGTATGCTCTATCTAATTTTTCATGTTCTAACATTTTAGCAGCTTTTTCTTTTTTTGTTAATACATCAAAAGCTCCAGCTTCTAAATCTTTAGATAATTGAAGATAAGTAGAAATTCTTCTTTTAATAGTTTTAAAGTTTGTTAATAAACCAGGTACCCATTTTTCTGAAACATAAAAATGTCCAGATTCAGTAGCTAATTTAGAAATTGAATCTCTAGCTTGTAATTTAGTAGCAACAAAAAGTATTTTTTTACCTTCAGTGTGTAATTTATTTAATTCAGCTTTAACTTCTTCAATTTTTGAAACAGTTTTAGTTAAATTAATAACATGAATTCCATTAACAGTACCATATATATATGATTTCATTTTTGGATTCCAGTAATTAGATTTATTACCAATGTGTAATAAATTATCAAACATTTTATTTAAAATTGCTTTGCTCATTTTTCCTTTATTAGTTATTAAACAAGGCTTATTTGATTAATCAAACAGGATAGCCTTTAAAGTGGTAACTTTGTGTATAAATACTTCCCAAAGCTACCTTTTATTATATATTATTTTTCTTCAGAAGTTTCTTCTTTAGATTCTTTTTTTTCTTCTTTAACTTCAGTTTCTTTAGGAGCTTCTTGTAAAGCTTTTAAAGATAAACCAATTCTTTTCTTTTCTGGTTCAAAGTTAATAATTTTAGCAGTAACTTCTTCACCAACTTTAACGTGATCTCTAATATCTTTAACAACTCCATGAGAAATTTCAGATAAGTGGATTAAACCTTGAATTCAACCTTCAAGATCCATAAACGCACCAAATTTAGAAATTCTAGAAATTGGAGCAGAGATTGTATCGTTAAGTTTACATTTTTTAGCAAGAACATCCCATGGATTTTCTTTAAGTCTTTTAATAGATAATGAAATTTTTTCACTATCAAGTCCTATAACTTTAACTTTTACTTTCATTCAAACTTTAGCAAATTTTGAAGGATCAGTAACGTGTCCCCAATCAATTTCAGAAACATGAACTAGACCTTCTAATCCATCAAAAGTAACGAATAAACCGTATGATAATATACCAGATACTGTTCATTCAACGATAGCACCTTCTTTTAAGTTTTTTAATGCAGCTTCTCTATTTTCTTCAATAGCAGCTTTTTCAGAGAAAATAATTTTTTTACCATTTTCATCTACATTAATAACTCTTACTTTAAATGGTTCACCAACTAAACCGTTTAAGTGAGCAAGAATTTTTTCTGGATCAGCTCCTTCAACTCTAGGATAGTGAAGTGGAGTTAATTGAGAAACAGGTATAAACCCTTTTAAACCATCAATATCAACAAGTAAACCTCATTTATTAGCTTCTGTAGGTCTAACAGTAATAACTTCACTTGTTTCGTTGTATTTAGCAAGATTAGAAAGATTTTTGATTTGATTAGCTCTTTTTAATGAAAGAATTAATAAACCTCTTTCAACTGAATCACCAAGAACCATAATATCTATTGATTGACCTGCAGCTAATTCGCTTAAGTCGATAGTATTACCGATTTCTTTAGAAACAACTAAACCTGTAAATTGATTATTAACATTTACTAAAATGTTTTTCTTTTCAATTTTAATAATAACACCAGAAATTACTTCTCCTTGTTTTGGATATTTAATTTCAGGAGATTGTTCGAATAACTCTTCAAACAGAGTTAAGTCTTCTTTTTTTGCAACCATGCAAATATAAATTAAAAAATAAAATAATAACTATCATAACTGATAGCTTTAGAAATCTTTAACAAGTTAATCGTTTTATAAGGCTTTTGACTAAAACATTAAAAATTTATGTAGTAAAAAGTAAGTTAGGACTTAAGACTTTCTACTTAAAAACTTTTAATTATTTGAGAAAATGGGGTGCCCGAAGGGGTTCGAACCCTCGACCTCCAGAGTCACAACCTGGCATTCTAACCAACTGAACTACGGGCACCATATTTACGCTTTTCAAAAAAGCCCTGTGATTATATTAAGAATGTAGCATTTGTCAAAAGAAAAAAGGGTCTTTTTTTGGTTTTTTAAAGAGAAATATAATAAAATATTAATATATAAGTAAAAAACACTATGGAAAAGAAAAAAAACGACGAATACATATCGATTGTATGACATGAACTCAGAACTCCCCTAACATCAATAAGATGATATATATCTATGATGTTGGAATGAGATATGTGAGATATAAGTAACGAATCAAGAAAAGCATTAAATCATTGTTATGATAGTTCTGTAAGACTTATAAATATTGTAAATGATGTACTAGCATTATCTAAAATAGAATCTTGAAAAATGGAATACTACATGAAAGAAATCAAAATAACAGAGTTATTAAAATCAGTATATAATGACATGTTTCTAGAAACTGAAAATAAATGAGTAGATTTTGAAATAGAGATTGATAAATTACTTAAAGAAAGAGATATAAAAATTGATAATGATAAAATAAAACAAGTATTTATAAATCTTATAAATAATGCGGTTAAATTTACTGATGTATGATGAAAGATCATAGTAAAAGCAAGTAAGGTTTGAGATAAAGTACTTTTTGAAATTATTGATAATTGAATTTGAATACCAAAAGAAAAAATAGAAATGTTATTTGAAAAATTTACTCAAATAGAATCTAGCTTACAAAGACAAAATGCAAGTTGATTATGATTATGATTAGCTTTATGTAAAAATTTTATAAAAGACTTCTGATCTGAAATAAAAGTTGAATCAGAAATATGAAAATGAAGCACGTTTAGCTTTGAACTCGATTTAATTTAATAAAAAACAAAAATGAAAAAAATACTAATAATAGAAGATGATGTAATTTTAAGTGAAATGTATTCAATGAAACTTAAAAAAGAATGATATGAAGTAAAAGAAGTAATCAATTGATTAGATGCATTAACAATTATTTCTGAATATGAACCAGATCTAATTCTTTTGGATATTATGATGCCAACTATGAATTGATTTGAAACTCTTCAAGCTATTAAACATCAAACATCTTCAAATAGTAAAATAATTATGTTTACTAATATTGTTGATCAAGAAAAAATTGATCTTGCTATGGAATATGGTGCAGATGATTATTTAATTAAATCAAATACCAATCCTAGTGATATAAGCAAAAAAATTGAAACTTTATTAAATAAAGAAGTAAAAATAATTAACGATCCAATAAGAATAAATCCAGGTTTAAATACCTTTAAAATGAAAAATCCAATTAATTGAGAAGATATAGAAATAAGTATTAATATAAAAATATAAAATGGGAATAGACGAAATGGCTTTTAGGCTAATATTAATAATCATGTTATCATTTATAATATGACTAGAAAGAGAAATAAAACATCAACCTGCATGATTAAGAACTCATATATTAATATGACTTGGTTCAACATTAATAATGATAATATCAATAATGATGCCTGAATTGTATAATTCTCCAGTTTCTGATCCTGCAAGAATAGCAGCTCAAGTTGTAACTGGTATATGATTCTTAGGTGCATGAGTTATTATGAGAATGTGATTTAGCACAAAAGGTTTAACTACTGCCGCAAATATATGGGTTACATCTGCAATATGATTAGCTGTATGAGCATGACTTTATATAATATCAATACTTGCAACACTTTTTATACTTTTTAATTTAACAGTTATAACAAGTATCAAAAATAAATATATAAAACAATCACGTTACTGTAATATAAAAGTTGATATTAAGAAAAATAAATTATCACTTAATAAACTTGTTAATACTATTGAATTATTACCGATTAAAATAATAAGCAAAGATATAAAAGAAAGTGAGAATAAAATAACTATTAGCCTTGTATCTGATTTGAGTAGTGAAATAAATACTTATGAAATACACGAAAGACTAAGAAGTAATATAAAAATTGAGCAATTAACAATTTCAGAAAATATTAAATAAAAAGATATAAGCAAGGCTTATATCTTTTTATTTATCAAGTCTAATATCTTATCAAAGTATAACTTAGAATCAAAATTGTTTGAGTAATTTATATATTCAGTGTTTAATACAGATAATCAAACTTTTCATGAGAATAATCTATCATAATTTAAAGAATCTTTGGCTATCAAATCTTTTACTGTTTTATATCATTTAGTATAAACTAAATCTTTTAAAAATAAGTTTTTAGATCAAATGTAAGTATAACGATAAAAACGATAATAATAATTTAGTGATTTTTGTTTTGAAAATCATTTATTTTTTAAAATATTATATATTTGTCATATTTTTTCTTCTTCAGATATATCTTCATTCAAAATTATTCAGTAACAAATATCATAGTATGGTTGATATTCTAATCACTTTATAAGTTTAGATCAATATAGGTATTCATTATATATTGCAAATCACTCTTCTACTTTTAAATAGTCAATAAATATATAATCATTGTTATAATTTTTTTTATTATTATAACTTCTTAAAAAATGAACCATTTCATGAAAAAATAATGTTATTATTTCATTTAGATTATAAATTTCTTTTTCTGGTATTAATAATTCCCCTCAATGATGGGACATGTACGCATAGTTTCAAAATTTATATTTAAATCAACCTATATATGATTTCGTAAAATCTAACAATTGTGTAACCTCATCAATTGAAAATTTAACAGAGCTATCTCAAAAATTTTTAATATCAGTTTTATATAATATATCATCATATGAAACTCAAAAGAATAGGTCATTATAATATCAAAAATCAAAATCTATATCTCACTCTAAACAGTTAGAATCAATTTTACAAGCTTCTCAATCATATATTTTTTCTAGAAATAGAACCTTATGAATTACTCATTCTATTTCAGTATCTAAGATATAATTTTCAATCTTACTAAGACTATCAGATTCTAAACTTATAATCATAATAAGTTCATTTAACGATTGTTTTTTAATTGATAAATTATCTAAATACTTATCTTTATATTTTTCTACATTAGAAATATCACTATTTCAAAAGATTATAGTGTTTTGTTGGTTATTCCCTTTCTTTATAGGTCAAAATAAAGAAAAATCTAACTCAGAAATTTTTATAAGCAACTTTTCAAACATAAAAAAAGATACATAATAAACTATACTAATTATAGTTTATTATATATCCATAGTCAAATCAAGTTTACTAATCTTAAATCACCATTTTGAATATATAGCTTTTGCTTTATCGTTTGAATCAAAACAACTTAGTTTAATCTTAGTTATATTATTATCATTCAGATAATTTATATATTTATCTTTAAATTTAGATGAGATACCTGCTCATCTACATTTAGAGGAAACAAATAAATATGATATATATCAAAATTTAATTTTCTCAAGATAAAATCATTTAGTATTTCTAATTTCTCAAATAAAGAATCAAGCTAATTCATTTGTTTCTTTTGAAATTGCTAGATATACAATTCTTCACTCTTCCGATAAATACTCTTCTAAATTATTAAATATTTCTTCTTTATTTAATAATTTTCTTCCATCCCTTTCAGAGATAAAATCTATAAATAATTCTTGTAACTTAGTTAAATAAGAATCATCATAATTAACAATATTATACAATTCAAGCATATTCTATTTTTTCAATAAATTAACAAACGCTTCACTTGGTAAACTAACTTTACCAAATTGTTTCATTTTCTTTTTACCTTTTTTTTGTTTTTCTAGTAATTTTTTCTTCCTTGATATATCTCAACCATAAAGTTTTGCCGTAACATCTTTTCTCATTGCTGAAAGATTTTCTCTTCATACAACATCTCATCAAACTACAGCTTGAATTTTAATCGTGAAAAGTGCTTTTGGAATTGATTCTTTCAAGTTACCACAAATTTTACCTCATAAATATCTTGCTTGAGTTCTATGACAAATAAATGCAAGAGCATCTACTTTTTCGTCTGCAATTAGAACTTCCAATTTCACTAAGTCATCTTCAGTATATCTTATAAATTCATAGTTAAGAGAAGCATAACCTGAACTAAGAGATTTGATTTCATCATAAAAATCTCAAATTAATTCATTCATAGGTAATTCATAAGTAAGCATTACTCTATCAGAATCTATAAATTGTTGATTTTTAAATATTCATCTTCTTTCTTGAGATAATTGCATTAAGTTTCAAACATATTCTTGAGGGGTAATTATTTCTACTTTAGCAATAGGTTCTTCTATGTATAAATACTTTTCTCTAGCAGGTAAATCTTCTGGATTTGAAACAAGTATTCTAGTACATTTTTGTCCTCTTTCATTTTCCATTATTTCAGCTGAATATCTTGAATATTCTGATAATTTGTCTCATAAAAGTACTACTCTATAAGTTACTTGAGGAGATGTCATAATTACATCCATCCCAAATTCTCTCATTAACCTTTCTTTTACAATATCTAGATGAAGAAGTCATAAGAAACCACATCTATAACCATGTCATAATGCTGGAGATACTTCTTGTTCTACAAACAATGCAGAATCATTAAGTACTAGTTTTTCCATAGCATCTTTAAGTAATGGATATTCTGAAGAATCCATTGCAAATATACCTGCATAGATAAAAGGAGTTACTTCTCAAAAACCTTCAATAGGAGTTGCATCTTCAGGTTTAGCTTTTGGTCATTCAACCATTTCTGGTTTCCACATAGTATCACCAACTTTTGCATCTCTAATAGTCTTTAAACCTGTAACTACATATCAAACTGATCAAATACCAATCTTTGAATCACTAACATAACTTGGAGAAAAGTGACCAACATCAAGTGCCTCAATTTTTTTATCAGTATTTAAAAAATGACAAGTATCTCCTTTTTTAATTTCACCTTGGAAAACTTTTACATAAGATACAACTCATCTATATGCATCATATTGAGAGTCAAAAACTAGGGCTTTTAATTCATCGTGTTGAGGATCTTTTTCAGTATAAACTTTTGGTGCTGAAATTCTTTCAATTACTTCATCTAGTATAGTTTCAACATTTTCTCATGTTTTAGCTGACACTCAAATAATCTCAGATTTATCACAACCCAATAAGTTAATAATCTCTTCTGCTACTTTATCAAAATCAGCAGCTGGAAGATCAATTTTATTAATAATTGGAATAATATCTAACTCATTTTCAATAGCCATGTAAACATTTGAAAGTGTTTGAGCTTCAATACCTTGAGTTGCATCTACTATTAAAAGTGCACCTTCAACTGAAGCTAGAGATCTAGAAACTTCATACTGAAAATCTACATGACCAGGAGTATCAATAATATTCATTTCATAACCTTTCCAGTTCATTCTAACTGGTTGAAGTTTGATTGTAATACCCCTTTCTTGCTCAAGTTCCATAGTATCAAGCATTTGACCATGTTTCATATCCCTTTTTTCTATAGTTCCTGTTATTTCAAGAAGTCTATCAGCAAGAGTTGACTTTCAATGATCAATATGAGCAATTATACAAAAATTTCTTATATTATTTAATTCCATAGTTTTTGACATTTGTTAAAAATTCTGCCGTATTTTATGCAAAATTGTTAAAAAGTAAAGCACAAAAAAATTCCTAATATGTTAGGAATTTTTTTCATTAATTTCATTTTGATAATTATTTAACAGAGGTAGATTAGTTTCATCATAAATTCAATTATCCATAACAATTATTGATTCTCAATTTTCTTTTGAAAATTCAACAACTGATCAATCATCCATTTTTCTAATTAAATCGATATGGAAATCTGCATCATGGTTTCAATTATCTACTTTTTGATTTTTTCATCAATCATTCTCTGGATTATAATATGAGTTTCATAAAGCAATATGCATTCAAAGTGCTTTTTCTCATATTAAAGAATGTATAAATCAAGGTGTTACATGAAAATTTGTTCAAAACGCAAGTTCTCAAAGATGCCTATTGGCTTCTTTAGCATAAAATATTTTTTCTAATTTTTCAGTTAAAACTTGTTTTTCTTCTTCAGAATATTTTTCATCAGTAATAACAAATTTTGTTAGTCTTCATTTATCAAATCAAAGTCTTATTCAGCAAATTGTTTCTCAAATAAGTTTAATTCTAACATCATTATTATATTCGATCCATCAATTTACTCATTCAATATTTGGAACAGTATAAACTTCACTTCAAGGATAATTTGTAGCAATAACACTATTAATTGCTCCTTTTGTTTTAATATCAAAAGTAATATCTACAGTATCTCATTTAATTGAAACGTTATCATAATCTCTAATTAGTTCTGCTAATTGTTCATTTGCCTCTTCTATTCTCATCCAATTTAAACTTCATGATTTTTCAAAAACATCACATAATTCTTTAAAAGATATTCCAGCTAGCTCAGCTTGCTGTTGAGATGGAAAATATGTTTTTGCATATGGCTTACTCTTTTTCAAGATCATCATATCTGATCTATATTTTTTATTTATTTCTGCAAATTGTTTTTGGTATGATGGATCTGCTACGAAATCTTTTGGTTCTCATTGGTAATCCATTATTTCAACATATTTATCAGCTTCAATAGCTTTTTGAGTTAAATAATCATACGAATGTTTAAGTCATTCAATATCTTCTCAAAAATGATCTAATCATGGTGAATCCATAATTACATATTCAACATTATAATCAAATAAAGGACCATTTTCATCATGTTTTTTTTCTACTAGAAAAGGTAAAAATGAAGCAGCATGTTCTGAAGGAATATTAAACAATACATTATCTCATTTTTTTCAATCAGGAAAAATAAGAGAAAAATTATTTAAATAATTCTCATAAATTCTTGCAATAGATGCATTAACTTCCCTAGAATCTATATTTCTACTAGTTTCTAATCAGATAGTCATACTTACTCTATCTCTAAATCAATCTACTTCAGAAAGAGTATCTAAATGCAGTTGTAATCTTTGCATTTCAGATGAAAAATCCATATTTTCATCTATTTCTCCTGAGAAAGAAAAAGGTCATTTAATATTGTCAGTCATAATCTTAAATATATTATAATTAATTTATTTATTATTATAATATAAAAAAGCTTTAGTGTCAAAAAAGTGATACTATTTTTCTAAAAATAAAAAAAGGTAGAATACTCTACCTTTTTTTATAAACTAAAGAATGCTCATAGTTTATTTAAAACTCATTTTTTAGAATCAGTTTTATCTTCTTTTTCTAATACTAATAAATCTTTGAATTTAGATTTGATATATAGATAATCTTTTCTTAAAACTTTATAGTCTTTAGATTTAAGTTTAATTGATGCTACATTTGTAAATCAATCATGAGTTAATCATACTTCTTTTCAAATATAACTTTCACTCATACTAACGTCATAAACAGAATCTCTAAGATTTATTTTATCAAATAATTTAGAGTTAAATCATTTTAAAATTCATTTTTTAACTGAATAAACTTTAATAGTAACAATACTTTCTTTTAAAGTTCAAGTTTTAGTATCTTTATCACAAATGAAACCATACATATTAACTCAATATGCTTTTCTTATTATTTCTAATCTTCCTCCTCAAATTCTTCAGTTTAATTCAATAGTTTTTAGTTCACCTTTTGAATTTATTTTAAATTCGTGATGTACGAATGTATTTCTTATTCAACAAGCTTTTACTGTAGAATTTACAAAACTCTTAAGTCTTTTTCACTTAAATTCTCATTCAGTTTTTTGAGATACAATTCTAGCAAAATTACAATAATCTTTTATTCAAAGATCAACTCATAATCTTACTTTAACTGGTTTTGACATAGTTATATCTCAGAAGTCTGATACAAAGTAATCAATAGAATATAAAGTACCATCAACGAATTCTTCAACTATTAATTCTTTATTATCAACTCATCTAGATTTTAATCTATCATGAAATTCATTATAATTTGAAAGATATGTTGAAAATTCTTCTTTATTACAAATTTTTTCAACTCAAGCTGATTGAACTCAGTCAACTGGTTTTATAATAAATGGATATCATACTTTATCTTCTACTTCTTCAATTTTGATATCTTCAGGTGTTCATTTCATAAATTTAACACCTAATTCTGGATTATATTGTTGGATTAATTCTCTTTGTAAAAATTTATCTCTAAATATATCTGGGTTATCTGACATAGGTCTTCATAGAGCTTCTCTAACTTCGTTAACAGTGTTAACTAAAAGTTCCATTGCAGTATTTACATATATTATTTCATACTCTTTTGAAAACTCTATTGCTTGATTTTTAAGATCTTCTTTATTAGAATAATTTTTTAAATAAATCCCATATTTTTCTAGTTTAGTAACTAGATCAAAATATTCAATTGGATCTCATTTATAAAAAATTACATTTTTGATTCAATATTTTTCACTTACTTCTTCTATAGCATCAATATCTTCTGTAAAATGTGGACTTTTCATCCTAGATTTTGTCATTATATGAAGAATAGCTTTATCGTGCATCTTTATAATTTAACTTATAAAAAAATTCTCTTAAAATTACTTTAATTAACTTTCTAATTCACAGGAGCCCAGATTATAAAAACTTTTTTCTAATCATCAAGTTTTTATAGTTAACTATTTGTTAATTATTGTCGAAAGTTGGCACCAAGTAGCAATATCTAAATCTTCTCACCTCACTCATTCATCTATTGATAATTCATTGAAAATATTTATAATTAACTCTTTATTATATCATGAATTAACTAAGTTCTTAATTAATTTTTTTCTTGGTTCTCTAAATGCTTTTTTTATTAAATCTAAAAATAATTCATCATTTATATCTTTATATACATCATGTAATTCGAATAATAAAACACTTGATTCTATTTTTGGTGCTGGAACAAAATTTTCTTTTGCAACAAATAGAGCTTCAGATACATTACACTTTTTTTCTATAAAAAGACTTAAAACTCATGACTTTCATTTTCATTTTCATAGTATTTTATCTCAAACATCTTTTTGCATAAGAATAACCATATCTTTTGGTTTATTTCCAACTTCATATAAAAAATGTCTTAAAATTGGAGATGTAATATAATAAGGAATATTTGCAATTATAGAATATCCTATAGATTCCGGCTCATATTTTAAAACATCAATATTGTTTATATTAAAATCAATATTTTCTATAGTGAAGTCATTATTCTTAATCCTTGAATTAAGAATTTCAATCATATCATTATCTAACTCTACCAGATTTAAGCTTTTTGGCTTTTTTTCTACTAATTTTTCTGTTAATGCTCAATATCAAGGTCAAACTTCTATAATATCTTTTCATTCTATATCTACTATACTAGATATTTCTTCAACAATATCATCATTAACTAAAAAATTTTGTCATAACGATTTCTTAGCTCTAATCTTATACTTTTTTAATATTTCTAAACTCACTATTTTTAAATTTAATAATAATATTTAATAGCTTAATATTATTATTTTTTTTACTATTATCAAATTTCATATAAATATATGAAAAAATATAGATTTTTAGTAGTTTTCTTATATAATATTTTTAGTTTATTATTAGAAATAAAAAATGAAAAAAATATTAATTATAATCATGTGTCAACTATTCTTTATATGGAATATTTGATCAACATTTGCAAATATATGAGATATAGGTCACTGGAAAGATAGTGTTTGATCTCAAGTACCTGGAACAACGTTTTGATGATTTAATTTTAATAATGAAATTAGAAATGATTGAATTTATACAAAACCAAATGACAGTACTATAGAAGTTACTGAAGCTGGTGATTATCTAATTATTGCAACTACGCATGATGAAGATACATCAAATGGTAGATATAACCCTCAACTAACAATATCACAAACTGTAGGAACTTGAGATATATTTAGTTCTCATTATACATGATTTTCACGTGATAACTCAGAAAATGAAGCTTGGACAAGATGAGTATGAATAGTTATTGGTGCTACTGCAAACTCACAATTTCAAGTACAAAAACGTAGTGATACAGATATAATAACTGGATGAAGTGTGATAAATTCTTCAGACTTACAAATTGTAAAATTAGATCAAACCAACTATTGACTTTATGATATATGAGGTACTGGAAACTTATACTGATGAACAACTCCAAATACAGTTGATGTAACAAATATTTCAAATGAATCAAATATAGCATCAATAGAATGAAATACAGCAAGTGATATTATTACTATAAAGTGAGACAATAAAACATATTTAGTTGCCTGGTCTGTTTCTTTTGATTCAGGAACTTCAAGAACTCAACGTATATGACATATTGAATATGATAATACAGACTCTCTTTCAACAAGATCATATTGTTATAATAGAAATGCCTCAAATGAATATTGTTGAATTGGTTCTATGGATTTAATAAGAACATCTACAGCAGATATTGATATACAAACAGAGATTTATATTTGAGATTGAATCTTAGCAGACCAAGGTTGAGCTAGTATAGATTGAACTTTATCAACAGACGGAAACGGGCAAATGATAATTATAGAAATGCCTGATTCACTTGAAGTATTTAATTCTGAAGATTCAGTTGGTCTTCAAGACATAACAACAGCACAAACATTAAATATTGCTCGTGATATAGAAGTAAATGATGCATCTAGTTTTACAAAAGCTTCTGATACAACAATAAATATAGTAAATCCATCTAATATATTTACTTGGGCAAATATTTGAACAGCAAGATCAAATATTGCCTCTTGAGCAAGACAAACTTCGTATGGTTCTATTGTTATTGATTGAATAGAACAAACAATTTGAAGACATGGTAATTATTCTAGATGAAACCAATGAACTCAAGATACATTTGCAATGTGATTTCATCCTGCTGGTATATTTACTACTTCATCAGCATGATCAACTCTTTGAATAAATAGCACTCCTTTGGCATGATGAGAAGCTGGTTGAAACGATAGGACTCAACCGTGAACTCTTGGTTTCTTTGTAATGAATCTAGATACACTTACTCCCCCAGCAATTAATCCAATACTTTGAGTAACATATAGTGATAATGATGCAGATAATATAGTAAAAACAAATCAAGTAGTTAAATATAATTTAGATATACAAAATACTGGTACAGATGCAACAGGAATTACAGCTGTTGCTCAAATAGACAATAATTACGGGGTTCCATATTGATTTACTTATGTAAATTGTGGTTCACCTTCAGAATCTTTTACAGCACCTAATTTAAATTTTTCAAATATCTCAATTCTATCATGAAATACATGTAGTCTTGAATATTATGTTCAAGTAGATTCTTCAGCACCAGATGCTTCAATAATTACAAATAACATAGATGTTTCAAATGCAGTAGAAGGTTGAAATAATCCAGTGTTAATAAATTGAGATAATCTTACAGTTCAAGCTTGTTGAATAGTAAATGATGTAAATATAGAGTTTGTAACTGATAACTGGTGATTTGAAACATTTTGGAGCCTTACACCAAATTGAAATACATGTTGAGTGTGAGAAGTTGCAAATGGATGAAATACAACACAGGTAAATTGTACAAGTTGATGAACTAGAGTTGCTTCAACTGGAAATTGATATGCTAGTAATTCAACTATAAATGAATGACCTTATAGTCTTACTGTATGAGCTCAATATGATTTACATGTTGTAGATGACTATTGAGATTGAATGACTTGAAGTCCAGATGTAGTAATTCAACAAAATTGAAGTACAAGTGATACATTTGTTGTAGATAATAATGGTTGAGTATTCACTTTTATAGTACAAAACTCTCCTGCTTGTGCAGATACTACAAACCCTGAAGTATCTATCAATCAAACGAATTCACAAACTGATCCAACAATCTTAAATAATATAACTTATAGTGTTATATTTGATGAGCCAATAAATATATGAACTTTTACTGCTGCAGACATTAATATTACATGAACAACTTGAACTATAACTTCATGACCTACTGAAATTTCTCCATTTAATGGAACAAGTTTTAATTTTTCAGTAAGTTGAATGACTCAATTTGATACTGTAACTGCAACAATATCAGCATGATGAATAGAAGATATATCTTGAAATACAAATAATGCATCTACTTCTTTTGATAATCAAGTAACTTATAATTGAGCTCCTCCTTCTCCTGGTTGAGTATCAACAAATCTTCAAATATGGTTAAGATCTGATATTTGAACAAGTACTACTACAGATGGAAATACTTTAAATACATGGAATGATCAATCTTGAAACTGATATAATGCTACAGCATGAATAGCTCCAATTTATTTAAACAACAATACAAATAACTTAAATTATAATCCGATAGTAGATTTCAATTGAACTACTCAATATCTAGAAAATGTATGAAATTGAGCATATACTCATAGTTACTTTGCAGTTATAGTTCCAGACCAAGATGTTAATTGATCTTTAGCATGACAAGTCCCTTTTTGAATTGACTGTAATTCTTGAGTATTAAGTAGTTGAACATGTTGATTAACCTTTGCTTGATTAACTCTATGAGCATTTACTTTAGCAATTAATGATGAAGTAATAACTCATGCAATTTGATCTTCTACTCGTTGGAGATCCGCTCAAATATGAACAGCTTCATATCCAGCATGAAAACCAATGCTTATAAATATGAATGAAAATGCAACTTGAGATGGTACTGAAATATCTGAAAAATGATTAGTATTAGATAATTATAATGCAAATACTTACCAAACAGTATCTACAGCTAATTATAGAATATGAATGAGTACTGATTGATGAAATCCATTTAGATATGATTGAAAAATTGCTGAAATAATAAACTTTAGTTCAAGAGTTAACAATACAGATAAAAATAGAATAGAATCTTATCTTTCTTTAAAATATGGTATAACTTTAAATAACTGAACTAGTGATTATATAGCTTCTGATTCAAGTACAACGATGTGGTCAAATATAACTGCATGAGCTTATACAAATGATGTATTTGGTATAGGTAGAGATGATTTCTCTTCTCTATGACAAATTAAATCTAGATCAATAAATGATGATTGAGTAACAACTATAGAAGCAATATGAGAATGAACAAATTTATCTCCAAGCTTTATAGATATAGATAATTTTGATTTTCTAACAATATCAAATAATGATTGATCAAACGTATGGAGTTCTGTAGATGCACCTACATGACATTATATACTTGATCGTAAATGGAAATCTCAAGAAAGCTGAGATGTTTGAACAATAAATCTAGAAATTGATATAGCAAATATAAATTTTGATATACCTAACCTTTCATCATGAACAAATTATTATTTTGTTTATGATAATGATAATGATTGAAGTTTATCTGATGAAACCCCTCAATCAATGACTGATATTTGATGAAATATATGGCAAATATCTTGAGTAAACTTAGCAAATAATAGAATATACTCTTTTTCAACTTTAGCATCGTCAAATAATATTCCTACAGATATTTCAATATCTAATAATAGTGTTGATGAAAATTCTGCTATATGAACTAATGTTTGAAGCTTATCTACAACAGATATAGATACTTGAGATTCTCATACATACACTTTTGTTTCATGAACATGAGATGATGATAACTCTCAATTTACTATAGTATGAAACAACTTAAATATAAATACATCTCCTGATTATGAGATTAAAAATACTTATAGTATTAGAGTACAAACTGATGATTGAAACTGATGACAATTTCAAAAACAAATTACAATAAATATTAATAATATATGAGAAGCAATTAACACAATTATTGATTTTGAAGATTTAGATGATGAAAACAGATATACTCTAACATCTTGAACTTGGAATAGAACCACAAACAACCCAAATGAATGATTATATTCTCTTGAAAGTGTTAGTTGATGAGCAAATAGTCAGACTTGTTTTGAAGTAACAAATACTTTTAATACAGTTTGAACTATAACTTTTGATTATAGTGTATCATCTGAAGCTGGTAATGACTTTTTAAGATTCTATATAGATAACGTAGAACAACAGTTTTGGTCATGAAATATAGCATGGAATACTTATATTAAAAATGATGTTACAGCATGAACTCATACATATAAATGGTGTTATACAAAAAACTGAACAGTAGATTGATTAACTGATACGGCATATATTGATTATATAACTCTTGACTCATCAATCGCAGATATAACTGCTCCAAATATATCATGATCAAACTATTCAAGTTGAACACTATTACCTTGATGAAATCATAATATAATTATAAATTACTCTGATTGAGAATCTTGAATTGATATATCAAGTGATAACATATCATTATATAAATGGGATTGAGTTTCAGTATGGTGACCTGATATTTCTGCTAGCTGATTTGATTTAGCATCAAAAAACATAACAGTTACAGATGCAACTTATCCAACTAATAATCTAACTAGTTGAAAATATCGTTTTGATTTTCAAATATCAGATAATAGTTCAAATCCTTCTTCATATTCATCTGTTTTTTATATTGATGAACCTGAGTTTACAATATCTGTATGAGAATCTGACATATGAAATTCTCCTCACAGTACTAATACTTTTAGTAGTGACTTATCAATAACAGTTAAGACAATATGAGCATGATTTGATGTTATATTAAATCAATGAACAGATTTAACTTATTGATGATTACAAATACAGGACTGGAACTGAGTAAATGGTTTTTGATTTGAAAATCAACCATATACATCAACTATTAACTTGATTAATATAGATGAGATTATAACAACTCAAGCTCCTAGTATTAATACAGATTGAAATCAAAATACTTATATTTATAACATAAGATTTTGAATTAATCCTGAAGAAGAACAAGCTGCATGAGATTATGAATGAAATGTAAACTTTAGAATTGATTTTGATTACTAAAAAAAGAACCTTTAAGGTTCTTTTTTTTTATTGTACGTCTATCAATCATTGTCAGTTGTTTGAATCCCAATCTAGAGTAGATTTATTTCAATTATTTAAAATTAAATTGTAAGTATTAATATTAGTTCATGAAGTTAAATCAATTTGAATTTCTAATGGGCTAATTATTGATACACTATTTAATGTTCCATCAAATCATTGTATTGTAGCAGTCGTTCATGAAGTAAAACCTTTTCAATTAATAGTTAAAACTGTATTTGTTGAAGTAGCCATAACTAATGGTACTGAATTTGTGATAAATGGTGTAATATTTTCATATACTCATACCTCAACCGTATTTCAAATAATTGTTGATTTTGTATTATTTCAATCCTTAAAATCAGATACTTTCATCTTTGTATTAATTTCATTAATTGCCTCTTGCCATTTAGATATAACTAAAATATCTCAAGGAGATGCAACTAATCATGACCATCAGAAAACAGATAATATAGTAGAAAATAATATTATCAATGATATAGATGGAATATAAATTATTTTTTTCATTTTTTTATGAACTAGTAATAGAAATATTATCAATAGAAGCATCTCAAGCCCAACCATTTCAAGAAGTATATTCAAGTTTTATAGATTCTACTTTATAATTTGATAAATCAATATTTCATGTATTAATCCACGGATCAGTTATAGCTAATTGTTGTTCTCAAGTTAATGAAAATACTGTAACCCAAGATACTCAATCATAAATTTGTAAATCAAGTGTTCACATATCAGCTCATGCCATATGATAATCGAAAGAAATTGAATCTGCTATATTAAAATGAGTAGTTTCTATAGCAAATATTTTTGCAGGATTATTAGCTCAACTTGTTTCTGAATACATATAATAAGTCCCTGTAGATGGTCATGTAGGTCATGTTCAATTTGATTGAGTTTCATCAATATCAAAAGTAAAATCAGCATCATTTCAAACAGAATTAGTCCAATTTCATAATGAATTTTCCAAATCTTCAGAATATGTTCAAGCAGGTCAAGTTCATGTTACAGGAGTAGTAACTGATAACAAACCTATTCCATTTCATAACCATGATGTATTATTTACTACATTATTAGTCACTATGAAATCATAATTAGTTACTGAGACTCAAGCTGTTATATCAACATCTAATCTATTTGGAGAAATATGAGATATAGAATTAATAGTTCAGTCAAAACTTGGAATAGAAAGTGTAGATGTTGGTGAAAAATTTTCTCAATTTATAGTTATAACTTTATTTTGATTCGTATATATATTTCTAACATTAGAAGATATGAATGGAACAGGATCAGCACCAGAAGAATTAATCGTAATTTCTGATCAAGAGTATGCAAAGTTAACATTGTTTCCTGCTAATAAATCAGTTAAAGTTAATTTTCAATTAATTTCCGTAACTAATTCATTCCATTTAGAGATAGTTAATAAATCTCAACTTGATGGAGTTAATCAAGACCAAGATAAAACACTCATTTTATTTAAGAAAAATACTATAAAAATAATAGATATTAGTTTTAATATTTTTTTATAATTATTCATTACTTTTATGATTAAATATATTTAAATTATTTTATCTAAAATATCTCTTTTATCAAATTTAGATTATCATTACAATTAATCAATATTTTATATAAATGTCAAAGCATTTTACTAGTTATATAACCATTTAATATGATAAAATAAAATAAATATAAGTAAATATACTAAATGGTTTTTAAGAAAGCTACATCTATAGTAATACTAATTTCCCTATTAATCCAAACATTAATAGGTGATTTTATAGTTTTCGCATTAACTCCAAATGATATAAATAATAAAGTATTTCATTATGATTTACAGGATATTGATTGAGATTGAAATTCTTTAAATGAGCCAAATAATTGAGATAATATACAAACAATTGTTGATAAATTTAATTGATTTGATGCATATCAAAATAATGTTACCAAGCAAGGTACCTACAATACTACCTGAATAAATAACTTCCCTTCAATATCTCTAGATTGAATTGATGATTTATATGAAATAGATGACAACTTAGATATTGCTTCTGGAACAGGATATAAAGAAAAAACATTTGCTATTGTATTTAATACTTCTGATGATGTTAATACCTTACAAACGATATATGAACAAGGTTGAAAAGAAAAATGATATTGAATTCAAATAGAATCAGGAAAATTATATGCATGAGTTTGGAATACTGTAGATTGGCCAGTTTGAGAAGAATATAAAATTGCTGATTTATGAGCAATAACAACAGATACCGCTTATAACATTATCATTACTCAAAATAGTGATACTTCAAATAATTTAAAAATATTCAGTAATTGAAAAGTAATAAACAGCATAACTAATGTTAGTGAACAAACTACTCATGGTGCCTGTATATTACCTTGACCATTTTCATGTTATTTATTTTCAAACTGATGAAGTATATGATTATGAGCAACTAAAAATGATACTCTTCAATTATCAAATACATGATCAATTCAGTGAGATGAATTAAATCATTTTAAATGATATATTTGAGAACTTTTGAGTTGGAATACTAGTTTAACAGATTCAGACGCAATATGATTATTTAAATATTTAGATGATAAATGGTTACTTCAAAAGCCTGAAGTAACAATAAACAAACCTGAAGACGTATGAATTGTTAGTTCTTGAAATTTTGACATAAAAGTTTCTTTTAATGATTTTCAAAATTGAGATTGAATAGATACATCAACAGATATATTAGAATTATATAAATGGAACTGAGTTGATTGGTGAGTAGATATAGCTGGAGGATTAGTTAATTTACCATGAAAAGTTATATCAAATTATAATGCAACATATCCTGTTGTTTGAATAACAGATTGAAAGTATAAAATTATTTATAAGATATCAAAAACAAACTGATTAGAATGAGAAAATCAAAGATTATTTCATGTATGAGAGTTATTACCAAACAATATACCAAATATTGTATTTCATTATGATGCTCAAGATACTAATTGAGATTGAAATTTAACTAATAATCCAGCGGATTGAAGTAGCATATGAACATTAGTTGATAAAATCAATTCTTATAATGCAACTCAATGAATAGCATGAAATACTCCAACATTATTAAATAATACAATAAATAGTTACCCTTCTCTTAGTTTTGATTGAAATGATTATTACGATATAGCAAATCAAAATGATATTAATACAAACGTAACTTATAATCAAAAATCATTTGCTTCAGTTTTTAAAACTGGTAATGATGTAAATACATTTCAAAATATTTATGAACAAGGTTGAAATGCTAGGTGATATAGTTTTATTATTCATAACTGACATGTATATGCTTGAGTATGGAATAATATAGAGTGGGATGCATGACATCAATATAAATCTGTTGATTTATGACCTGCACAACCAAACACTGTATATTTTGCTATGATAGTTCAAGACTCAAGTACATGAGCTGATAATACAAATACATTAAAAATTTATTTAAATGGTAACTTGTCTAGCTTTCAAGATCATACTGATCAACAATATAATCACCCAGGTTGAATTTCGATATGAAGAGTTAATTGAAATACAGTAAGAGCTTCTGATAATACACTTGCAAATGCTTGAAATTATTTAAATTGAAATATGTGAGAACTTATATCATGGAATTATGCTTTAGATCAAGCTGAAATAAATGGTGTACAAGAATATTTTTCAAACAAATGGTGAGTTGTAACTTTCTCTGAAAAATATCCAATCCCTTCACCTACAAGTGAATCAACTCCTACTTATACTTTTATTACAAATAGATCATGAACTTTATCATTTGGAGGATCATGTAATTCTACAGCAACAACTGCTATAGCATGAGAAAATACGATAAATCTAGATAGTGATTGAGCATGATGATCATTAGCAGATTGAACTTATAATGATTGTATTATAACTTTAACTGATGATGTAAATTGATTTAATCATGTATTAAACATAACTCCATTTACAGTAGAATGAGCAAGCTATACACTAACAGAAGTTACTCCAATATCAACACCAACTCCTAACCATTTTCCACAATATACATTCAATTCTCCAATTTCTTGAACAATTGAGTATTATGGTTGATGTGATAGTAATACAGTTTTTGCAAACATATGAGATAATACAATAAACCTAAACTATCTTGATGATTGATTATATTCTACTTGTTATTTAAGGGTTAATAATTGAACTGAAGTAAGTGAATTTTTAAATATAAGTACTTTTGAAATAATAACTTCTCCTCCAAGTATTAACTCATCTAGTATTAATGATAATCAATTATTCCCTATTTGAGATTTTACATTTGATTTTAATTATACAGATGATTGATATATAGATAGTTTAACAGCAGATACTGAACTATATAAATATATCTCTTGAAGTTGATACTCATTAACAGATATATCAACAAGTCATATAACTTTAGATTCAGCAAATAATACAGTATCAGATTTTACTGCAAATTGAATTTCATATTGAAGATATAAGGTAATATTTAAAATATCTAATACTGCATGAACAATTTCCACAATGGAAAAGGAGTTCTATGTTGATGAGATAGAATTTACAATTGATAAAAGTGAAATCGATATTTGAAATATTAATAGCTATTGAACTGAATATTTTAGTGATGAATTAACAGTTACAGTAAAAACAGTTTGAGCATGATTCAATGTTATAATGAACAAAACAACAGAATTAAATGATTGAACAAATAATATAGATAGTTGGGATTGAAGTGATTGATTTTGATATGACCAAGATATATATTCTTGAAATATAAACCAAATAACTACAAATGAAATTATTTGAACTCAAATATCTACATTAAATATAAATTGAGATAAAAATACATATACATATAAAATAAAAGCTTGAGCATTAATCACAGAAGAACAATTCTCTTGAGAATACACTTCTACACTGGATTTTTGAATAAGTTTATCTTATTAAAAATGAATACTTTTAAAAAAGTATTCATTTTTTTGACAAATCTTTTTTTAATATGTTATAATAATATTGCTATTGAAAAGTACAAAACAAACTTTTTAAATTTGCTAGCAAAAATCTATTTTATTTCATAAAGAAAATTTATGATAAAAACAAAAATAAAAAAAGCTATTGCCGTAGCTTCAGTTGCATCAATTGCAGCTGCAACATTAGGTACTACATTTGCAGCCAACATTGGTACTGCTGGTGTATCAGGTACAGGTGCATTTGATTCAAATATCGTATGGGATGATACATTCCCAGGTTTTGCAACTGGTTCAGTTTCTGGTATCGTTGTAAAAGCTAAAGTAGATCCTACTTTAAATATGACTTTATCTACTTCAGAAATTGATTTAGGTACATTAGTTGCTGGTGTTCCATCAAATGGTACATTAGATATTGAAGTTGGTACTAATGCTGTTAATGGTGTTAATGTTACTGCTAGATCATCTAAAGGTGGTTTAGAAAATACAGCTTCTGGTGCAATTGTAATTAATGATGCAGATGCAGATGGTGAAGCATATACTTTTGCTTCAAGTGCTAACGCTATTGATTCAACTGTTTCTGGTTTTGCTACTACTGGTGATTTAACTGCTTTAGAAGTAAATGATAATGTTACTGAACATACTATCTATACTACTAATAAACCTGAAAGAGACTTAGGTGTAAACGATGTTACATTTACTGTTTCTGCAACAGCAACTGCACAAACTCCAGCTGGTGATTATGAAGATACAATTACTTTTACAGTAACTGGTAACTTCTAATAAAAGAAAAACTCAAAAAGACCTTAATATAAGGTCTTTTTTTTGATTTTTATTATTTTTCTTATATTATAAATATAATTTAAAAATAAGATATTCGTATGAAAAAATATATTAGTTTTTTAGTATTAATCGTAAGCATTTTTTCTTTAATTAAAGTAGATGTAAATGCAAATGTTGATTTAATAGTATCACCTATTAAATATGAAATTACAGCAAATCCTTGAAGTTCTATTGTAAGGTCAGCAAAATTAATAAATAGATGACCTACTCCTATGGTTATTCATACTTGAAAGTCTGATTTTGTTCCAACATGAAATTCGTGAAGTCCAAAATTTATAAGAAAAAGTGAATTAGTAAATCCAGACCAAGAGCTAGCAACATGGATTACAATTGATACAGCAACTTTTACTATAAACTCTTTAGAAGAAAAAGAAATAAATTTTACAATAGATGTTCCAACTGATGCAACTCCAGGATGACATTATTGAGCAGTATTTTTTAAAAATAACTGAGTAGATAATCCGTCATGATCATGAGAAATTAGTATAAATGTAGATTATTGAGTATTGTTACTTATAAATGTAGATTGAGAAATAATAGATAATGCAAGCCCTTGAAATACAACTATATCTTCTTGATGATGATATAGTTGGACTCAATATCAAAAAGATAACGCTTGAAAAACTGATGATTGTCCATTATGAGACCTAACAAGTAGTAATATTGATTGAAAATGTTTTGACTTAATAACATTTGAAGATGCTATTGAAGATATAGAAGAAGAAATTGAAAATAACGATGATGAAATAGTTATTAATGATGATAATGAAGTAATATTAGATGAAACTGATTTAACAAATTCAGAAATTATTTTCAATGAAGA
>Ga0193963_1000319_pt1 | contig 25345 bp, 26 predicted proteins | sample FB_6_MG_FD_140359 | JGI IMG/M metagenome (GOLD analysis project Ga0193963, IMG submission 140359) | Microbial mat bacterial communities from the Broadkill River, Lewes, Delaware, United States - FB_6_MG | ecosystem: Environmental > Aquatic > Freshwater > River > Microbial mats | place: USA...
ATAATCTTGATATGCTACTTTAGCACCTGCTTTTAATAAGTGGTTAATAATACCAGATACACTACCTTCATTTCCTGGAATTGCTTTAGCAGATAATACAATTTGATCTGTTGGTTTAATTTTAATATGTCTGTGTTCATGAATTGCCATTCTATAAAGTGCTGACATTGCTTCACCTTGAGAACCAGTTGTAACAATTAAAACTTCTTCATCTTTATACTTATTAACTTCATGTGCATCTATAAAAGAATCTTTTGGAAATTTAACATATCCTAAACCCATTGCTAAGTCTAAGTTTTTTTCCATTGATCTACCAATTACACATACTTTTCTTCCACTTGAAATTCCTCTATCAATTGCTTGTGCAACTCTATGAATATTTGAAGAGAATGTAGACATAATAACTCTACCTTTTGCTCCTGCAAAAATTCTATCAAATGTTGGACCTACTGTTTTTTCAGTTCTTGTAAATCCTGGGGAGTGTGAATTTGTTGAATCAGATGTTAATAATAAAACACCCTTCTCTCCATAATATGCAAGTCTATGTAAATCTGTAGGATATCCATCAATTGGAGTATGGTCAATTTTAAAGTCACCTGTGTGAATCATTGTCCCAGCTTCAGTTGTAACTGCAATTGCAGATGAATCAATAATTGAGTGAGTAACATGCATCCATTCAATTTCAAATTCACCAATTTTAATTGGTTTTCTTTTTTCAACTGCTCTAAAGAATTTTCTATATTCTCTCATTTTATGTTCATCAAACTTTGAACCGATCATTTCTAATGGTAAAGAAGTACCATAAACTGGGAATTGCATTTCTTTAAATAAATATGGCATTGCACCAATATGATCTTCATGTCCATGAGTAATAATAATTGCTTCTATTTTATGTTTGATTTCTCTTAAGTAAGTAAAGTCAGGAATTAAAATATCAACACCGTGCATAGTTTCATCAGGGAAGTTCATACCAACATCAACAATAATTGCAGACTTCTCAGTTTCAATAATCATCATGTTTCCACCAATTTCACCTAGTCCACCTAGTGGAGTGATTCTCATTTTTGCAGATGTATTTAAATTTAATTTATAGTGTGGATTTAATCTATCTTTTTGAATTTTTTCATTAACTAAATGAGCTTTTTTAAGGTCATTCATCCAACCATCACCTGTCATTTCTGTAGGTAGTTTTGCTTTTGGTCTTTTATTAGTATTTGGTTTCCTATTTTGATTAGGTCTTTGTACTTTTTCTGAAGTTGGTTTTACTTCTTGTTTATTATTTTGCGTTTTTTCTGCTTGTGTATTCGTAGCAGGCTTTGCAACAGCTTCTGTTTTCACAGTAGTTTCTTGTGTCTTTATCTCTTCTTGTTTAATTTCTTCCATCTTTTACCTTTGTATACAATTGGCTATACAAAGATGAACTAACTTCATGAGGTCTTATATTATCACTAAGGTCTAATTCTTCATAATATTTAGATACTAAATCTTTACTTATGATAGAAGAAAGGTTTTTAGATAGTTTCTTTCTTGGCTGTACGAAACAAGCTTTGAGAAACTTATTAAAATCTTTATCTATTGATTTATTCATATCTTTTCTAATGTAAAGTATTGAAGACATAACTTTTGGTCGTGGATCAAATGATTCAGGAGGAACATCAAATAATATTCTTGATTCAATTGAAACCAAATCAGCAATAACTCCCAAAGATGAGAACTCTTTATCCTTAGGCTTTGCCGAGAATTTTAAAGCTACTTCTTTTTGGATCATTACAATGATGCTTTCACAGTTGTCGTCTTCAAACGCTCTTAATATAATATTTGTTGCAATATAGTATGGTAAGTTTGCGATTAAGTCGTATTTACCATTATGTAGAGTTTCTTGTTTATCCCAAGCTTCTAAAACATCAGTGTGGATCAGTTTTAGTCTATTCTCTTCTATTTCTATTGCAAATTTTGACTCTAAAATACTAATTAAATCAGTATCTACTTCATAAGCAGTCATCTCTTTGTACTTGACTAGATTTTTAGTCAAATCACCTAATCCAGGCCCAATCTCCACTAGGTAGTTGTTATTGTTGGGCATCGATTGGATGATCTTATCCAAAACCGTAGTATCTTTTAAAAAATTTTGACCGTATCGTTTTTTTGCTTTTATATTTTCCATAATTGCGAAGAGTATAACTGCTTTTAACTTACATTTAGATAAGATAATATCTAATAATAATTAAGGAATTTATTTGAGTAGTTTTGCAAAAAGAATTATACCTTGTTTAGATGTAGATAACGGAAGAGTAGTTAAAGGAATTAACTTTGTTGGGCTTCGTGATGCAGGTGATCCTGTGGAGGTTGCAAAAAGATATAATAATGAAGGTGCGGATGAAATAACTTTTTTAGATATTACTGCAAGTCATGAAAATAGAGGCACAATTGTTGATATTGTAAAAGAAGTTGCTAAAGAAGTTTTTATTCCACTAACTGTTGGTGGAGGAATTAGAAAACTTGAAGATATCTATAGCCTGTTAAATGTTGGATGTGATAAAGTTTCTATTAATTCATCAGCAGTTACAAATCCTGATTTGATAAATCAAAGTGCAAAAAGATTTGGTTCACAATGTATTGTTACAGCAATAGATGTTAAAAAAGTACAAGATGGCTCTTACCATGTTTTTGTAAAAGGTGGTAGAGAAGATACAGGTCTTGATGCTGTACAGTGGGCAAAAGAAGTATATAATAGAGGTGCAGGTGAAATTTTACTTACATCTATGGATACAGATGGTGCTAAGACTGGATTTGAACTTAATATTACAGAACAAATATCATCAATAATTGATATACCTGTGATTGCAAGTGGTGGTGCTGGGACAATGGAACATATGAAAGAAGCTTTTGAACATGGTGCTAGTGCTGCTTTAGCTGCTTCAATCTTTCACTTTAAAGAGATAGATATTATGGATTTAAAAAGATATTTAATAGCTAATAATATTCCTGTAAGGATATAGTATGAAAAGTAGAATTTTATTTAAATTTTTCATCGCCCTACTTTTACCAATGTCACTATTCTCTTATGAAATAAGTTTTAATAAAAAGTTTTCAAAACTTGTTGCACCAGATCTTCTAACTACATATGTAAATGTTAGTATAGAGAATGATTCTGAAAAATTTATAAATGAAAATATTGAAAAATACAATGATTATATAAAGGAGAATGATTTAATTGAAAAAACTCATGGAAACTTTACTTTAAGTCCTAAATATAATTACTTTAAAAACACTCAAAAATTTGTAGGTTATGTAGGAAGTTTAAAATATACAATAAAAGCAAGTAATGCAAGTAATTTAAACAAGTTTATCAATGAGTTAATTGAGCTTGAAAAAAAACTTGATAAAAATAATGTAAAGCTTAGAATATCAAATGTTTCATGGATAATAAGTTCAAAACTTTATGATAATAGTATGGATACTTTACGAATTGATGCTATGACTTGGATTGAAAAATACTCAAAGAGTTTAAAAAATGTTTTATCAAAAGATTGCATTGTTAAAAAAATAGATATAGATAAATCGGACAATCAAGCTGTAAGATTTAGTCAAATAAAACTATCTTCATCAAAAAGAGTTTCAAACGTAGCTCCTGTAAATGCTAACCAAGAGATAAAAATCGAACCAAATTTTCTTTTGGAATGTAAATGATTGTATGTGCAGGAAGAAATGAAACTTTTTCATACGCACAAGAAATTGGTGTTGGATTAATTGAATCTGCTATAAATTTAACTAAAATTTGTTTATTTGAAAAACCTGAGTCTATCCTTTTTGTAGGAAGTGCAGGCTCTTATGGTAAATATGAGGTATTTGATATTATTGAATCAAGTAAAGCTTCTAATATTGAACTTTCTTTTTTAAGTAATAGTTCATATACACCTTTAGAAAAGATTTTAGAATCTAATAGTAAAATGCTAAAGAATGAAACTATTGTTAACTCATCAAATTATATATCAATAGATGAAGAATTAACAAATCAATATATTGAATATGGTATTGGTATTGAAAACATGGAATTTTTTTCTGTTTTACAAGTAGGACTTGAATTTAAAATACCAGTTTCTGGAATATTCATAATAACAAATTATACAAATAAAAATGCACATGAAGATTTTATAAAAAATCATAAAGTTGCGATGGAAAAATTAAGTGAATATTTACTTAATAAGAATATCATAAAATAGAATTAAAATAATAGAAAAAGAAATGGAAAAGTAATGGCAAAAGAAGGAACTCCCTCAATATATGATTTCTCACTTGATGAATTAAAAGAAACTTTAAAACCATCATTTAGAGCAAAGCAGATATATAACTGGTTATATAAGCAATATGCAACTTCATATGATGAGATGAAAAATATACCAAAAGAATTAAAAGAAGAGTTAGAAGAAAAATATCCAATAGATGTTATGAGTATTCTAAAAAAAGAAGTAAGTACTGATGGAAGTATTAAATATCTTTTTAAATTAAGAGATAATTTAACTGTTGAAGCTGTACTTTTACTAATGAAAGAAAAAAAGAAAAATGAAGAAGGTGTGATAGTTCGTAGTGAAAAATACACAGTTTGTGTTTCTTCGCAAGTAGGATGTAAAGTAGGCTGTACTTTTTGTTTAACTGCAAAAGGTGGCTTTGTACGAAATCTTACAGTTGGTGAATATATTGCACAAATTGTAAATATAAAAAGAGACAATGATATTCCTGCTAATAAATCTGTAAATATAGTATATATGGGAATGGGTGAACCTCTTGATAACTTTAAAAACTTTACACGTGCAGTAAATGTATTTTCTGAAGAAGAAGGTTTATCTATTAATAAAAGAAGACAAACAGTTTCAACTTCAGGAGTTGCTTCAAAGATTGAAAAACTTGGAGAGTTTGATTTGGGAATACAATTAGCTATTTCACTTCATGCTGTTGATGATGATTTAAGATCTGAATTAATTCCTATGAATAAAGCATATAATATTCAAACAATTATTGATGCAGTTAAAAAATTCCCAGTTGATACAAGAAAGAAAGTAATGTTTGAATACCTTGTTATTAAAGGTAAAAATGACAGTATTGAAGCTGCTGCTAAATTAATTAAACTATTAAATGGTATAAATGCAAAAGTAAATTTAATTTTCTTTAATCCATATCCAGGAACTGATTATGAAAGACCAGAAGTTGCTGATATGATTAGATTTAAAGACTATTTAAATGACAGAGGACTTATTTGTACTATTAGAGAATCAAAAGGTATTGATATCTCTGCAGCTTGTGGACAACTAAAAGAGAAGGACGCAAATGGGCTTACTTGAGATAGCTTTATTAATTTTTATTGCAGGTGTTGCAATAGTATCAGGCGTAGGATTTTATATATATAACAAGAAAGAGGAGAAGTAACAAATGGCAATTACAAGATTTGCACCAAGTCCAACAGGATATTTACATATTGGAGGACTTAGAACTGCACTTTATTCTTACCTTTGGGCAAAGAAAACAAATGGCGAGTTTAAACTTAGAATTGAAGATACAGATAATGCAAGAAACAATGAAGATGCAGTACGTGCGATTTTAGAAGCCTTTGAATGGGTTGGAATGCCAAGTGATTGTGAGATTGAATACCAATCAAAAAGAGTTGATATTTATAAAAAATATATCGCACAACTTTTAGATGAAGGTAAGGCTTATAAATGTTATATGAGCAAAGATGAATTAGCACAATTAAGAGCTTCACAAGAAGCTGCAAAAGAAAATCCAAGATATGATGGAACATGGAGACCAGAAGAGGGTAAAACATTACCTCCACTTCCTGCAGATATTGAACCAGTTATTAGAATTAAAGCTCCTACAGAAGGTTTTATAACTTTTGAAGATGGAGTTAAAGGTTCAATGAAGTTTGATGCAAATCAAGTAGATGATTTTGTAATTGCACGAGCAAATGGAATGCCTATATATAACTTTGTTGTTGTAATTGATGACCACTTAATGGAAATGACGGATGTTTTAAGAGGCGATGATCACGTAAGTAACACTCCTAAACAAATTGTAATCTACAATGCTTTAGGTTTTGATGTTCCTAAATTTTATCATATGCCAATGATTAATAACCCTCAAGGTAAAAAACTATCTAAAAGAGATGGTGCAATGGATGTTATGCAATATAAAAAAGATGGATATTTACCTGAAGCACTTTTAAACTTCCTTGTAAGACTTGGTTGGTCAAATGGAGATCAAGAAGTATTTTCAATGGATGAAATGCTAGAATTATTTGATCCAAATAATATCAATAAATCTGCATCTTCATATAATGCAGAAAAACTTTTATGGTTAAACGCTGAATATATTAAAGCTGTATCAAATGATAGATTAGTTGAAGAGCTAAAAGCTTTTGACTTAGATTTAACACATTACAATAAAAAAACAGAGATTTTAGATTTAGCAAAACAAAGAGCACAAACTTTAATTGAATTAAAAGATGCTGTTAATACTATTTTAGAAGTTCCAAGTTCTTATGAAGCTAAAGGAAGTAAGAAGTTTGTAAAAGAAGGTACTATTGAGATGTTAAATAAGTATCTTACTTTATTAGATGAAAATAAAGATGAACTATATTCAGTTGATAATATTGAAGCAATTACAAAACCATTTATTGAAGAAAATGGTTTAAAATTCCCACAATTATTCCAACCAATTAGAATTGCATTAACAGGTGGAACACAAGCACCTTCTGTTTATGATATTATCTCTGTTTTAGGATATGAAGAGACTAAATCAAGGCTTAATACAGCAATTGAAAAGAACTTTGATAAAGAGTAAAACTAAGATATCTTTTCTTTAAATTTTAGGTGCCGCCTGGCACCTAAAATGGTTACTAATTTTAAGCTTAAAAACTTTAAGATGGAGAGAGTATGAAAATACTATTAATGGAAGATGATATACTTTTAAATGAGATTATTACAGAGCATTTAGAAGAGAATAATCATGAAGTTATCTCAACATTTGATGGACAAAGCGCTGAAGATGAAATCTACTCACAAACTTTTGACTTACTACTTTTAGATGTAAATGTACCAAATATTACAGGCTTTGAATTATTGGAAGATATAAGAAGTAAAGAGATTAAAACTGCTGCGATTTTTATAACTTCAGCAAATATGCTTGAAGATATTGAAGAAGGTTTTAGTGTAGGTTGTGATGATTATATAAAAAAGCCTTTTGAATTAAAAGAATTAGATTTACGTATTAACAATATAAGAAGACTACATAATATTGCTCCAGAATCTAAAATTGAATTATTTAAAAATATATTTCTTGATACAAAGAATTTATATATTTTAAAAGATGATAAGCAAACTCATATTACACAAAAAGAGTGTGATGTGTTACTATATTTAATTAAAAATAAGAATAAAAATGTAAGTATTGAAGAGCTTAGTTTAAATGTTTGGGCTTATGAAGATTCTCCTCTTAGTTCAACGGTAAGAACATATATAAAGAACTTACGAAAAATATTAGGTGAAGAGTTTATTTTGAATACAAGAGGGGTTGGTTATCGATTTAACTCTTAGTGAAAAAAGAACTTTTATTAGATTTCTTAGTCTATATTTAGGTTCATCTCTTATTTTAATATTACTTGTAGCTTTTTTTTATTTTCAAAATGAAAAAAGATTATATTTTGATTTAGCAAAATCAAATATGCAAAATGTAGTTTCAAAAATTTCTTCTAAAATAATATATTCTCATATGACAGATACTCCTTTTGATAAGTCATTAGTATTAAATACAAATGAATATAAGATATCTTTTTATAATGAAAAAAAAGAGAAAATATTTGGAAATCTTGATGTAAAAATAGATTTTTCAAAAGATATAATAAAAGATGATAAAGAGCATTTTATATTAATTGATAAATCAACACTTGGACACTTAGATGTTTACTATATAGCAATTCAAGAGAATGTATACTTTAAAAAAGTTGAAGAATTAATATTTAATATTACTTTCTTTTTTCTCCTTTTATACTCTCTTATAGCCTTAACAGGATTTTATTTAGCAAAACTTTTTTTAAAACCTATAAAAGAAGAGAGAGAAAAACTCAATAATTTTATTAGAGATACAACCCATGAATTAAATACTCCAATAACTGCAATTTTAATGTCAACAGAAAAGACGAGTTTAAATGAGAAACAAATCCAAAGAATAAGACTAAGTGCTAAAAGAGTATCTGAAATATATAAAGATTTAACATATATATTTTTACAAGGAAGTAGTGAAAATAAAGCTAGTGAAAAAATAGAAGTAGATAAGTTAATCTTGGAGCAGTTAGAATATCTAGAACCCTTAGCTTCAAAGAAAAAAATCAAAATAAATTCATCCCTAGAAAGTTTTGAATACTTAATAAACAAAGATGATGCAATTAGAGTTATAAATAATCTTATATCAAATGCAATAAAATACAATAATGTAAAGGGTGAAATAAATATATCATTGAAAAATAAAACATTAACTATTCAAGATACAGGTATAGGAATAGATAAAAATAAATTAGATGATATTTACAAAAGATACTATAGAGCTACAAAAGAGCAGGGCGGTTTTGGAATAGGTCTTAATATTGTAAGTCATATTTGTGCTAAATATAATATCAAAATAGATGTAGAATCACAAAAAAACAAAGGAACAAGTTTCTTTCTACATTTCTAAGCCTTAGACTCTCCACATATACTCCACACAATATCGATAATATTTCATTATAAAATTTAAAGATGGAGTATATAAATGAAAAATTTATTCAAAGTAATTGTAGCAATGTTCTTAAGTATAGGTATTTTAAATGCTGAACCTTTATTTCAAACAGGTGAAAAAAATGGCTATGAAATCAATCTAACATCAGAAAAATCACTAATTGTTGGAAATAATGATATTTACGTACAATTAAGTAAAGATGGAAATGCAGTAACAGATGTAAAGGTTAAAATAAAAGTATTTATGCCAGAAATGCCAGGAATGCCATATATGGAATATAAAGCGAAAGCAAAACTAGTTGACGGTAAATATAAAATGATGGTTAACTTTTCAATGGGTGGAACATGGCAGTATCATCTAAAGTTTAAATCTAAAGATGGGAAAGTTCATACTGTAAGAGGAAGCGTAAATATCTAATGAAAAATATAGCAATAGCTTTATTTTTTACTATTTCATCAAGTTTCGCACTAAGCTTGGATGAAATAGTTGATACTGCTTTAAAAAACAATCAAAACTTAAAAAGTATTCAAGCTTCAATAGATATTGCAAATGAGAATATTAAACTTTCAAGAAAATGGAAAAATCCAACTTTAACACTAGGAATTAATGATATTCATTTTGATGAACCTTTAAAAAGAGATATTGAAGCAATGCAAGGACAGTATATTGGTTTTTCTCAGATTATTCCAGTAGGAAATAAGTTAGATATTAAAGAGGAAATATCACAAAAAGATAAAAAGATTATATCTTTAAAATTAGAAGATAAAAAGTTAGAATTAAAATCAAAAGTATATGAAGCATCTTATAATATTTTAATACTAGAAAAAAAGTTAGAACTTTTAAAAAGTTATGAAAAAAATATTAAAAAGATTCAGAAGCTTTCAACAGCTTTATACTCACTTGGTAAATCAAGTCAAAATGAAATACTAAATGCAAAAGTTGCATATTCAAATGTCCAAATTCAAAAGCAAAATTTAAAAAATATGATAGATAATTTATATTTAAAGCTAGAGCAAATTTCATATAAAAAGATTGATAGTATTAATGCTTCACTTGAAATAGAAGAACTAGTTTTAAGTATGGATATACAAAATCATCCAAAAATTAAAATGCAAGAAGAAAAAATACATAAATTTAAGCATCTTGCAAAACTAGAGTTAGAGAATGAAAAAGGTGATATAAAAGTAAATCTTACATATTTTAATAGAGATACTAAGTTTAAAGATTATGCAAATATTTCTGTTAATATTCCTTTATCAATATATAAAACAGAAAAAACTAAAGCTTTAAAACAAAGAATTAAAGCAAATGAAGAAAGTAGTAATCTTGAAGTTAGTAAACAAAACTTTAGAATTGAACTTATGTCTTTACAAAACAATATAAATAGTGCATATTCAAATTATTCAATGATAAATAAAACGATTATTCCTCTAAAACAGAAAATACAAAAAAATCTTGAAAATTACAATAGTTTTTCTAGTATAAAACCTCAAATGACAATAAGTAATTTAAATGAGTTAATATCTTATGAACTTAAATCTTATGAGCAATTAAAACAGTACTTTTCAAACTATGCAAAATCAAAATATTATGTATCAAAGGTAAAATAATGAAGATAATAAAAGCTGTATTTATATCAATACTTATATTAAGTTGTACAAGTATATTAAATGCAAAGATTATAGAAGTAGAGCAACTATTTAACAAAAAGATAGTAGTAGTTAAAGAAGAAAAGATAGGTATTACTAAAAACTTTTATGGCAAAACAAAAATTGATGAATCAAAAGTTGTAGATATTGTTATAAGATTTGATGGATATATTACAAAACTAAATGCTAATAAAAACCTAATGTATGTAAAAAAAGGTGAGCCATTATTTTCTATATATAGTGATACAATTTTAAGTATTCAAAAAGAGATTAAAGTATCAAGAAGTATAAATAAAAACTTATATAGAAGTTCACTAGAAAAACTTAAAGTATTAGATTTAGATAAGCAAGAAATCAATAAAATCAAAAGAAATAAAAGCTCAATTAATGGAATAAACGTATTGTCTCCAATAAATGCAATAGTAAGTAAGAAGAATATCAATAATAAAAGTGCAGTAAAAAAAGGAAAACTTCTTTTACAGCTTGCTAATATAGATAAACTGTGGTTTATAGCTCAAGTTTATCAAAAAGATTTAACTTTTATTAAAAAAGATATGAGTGCTTATATTTATATTGATGGATTAACACAAGCTGTTAAATCAAAAGTTGATTTTATATATCCCATGGTAAATGAAGAGAATAAAACTATTGATGTAAGATTTATAATTGATAATAAAGACTTGAAAATTTATCCAAATATGTTTGCAAGTGTAAAAATAAAAGCTGTAAATAAAACAATGTTAACACTTCCTAAAACAGCAGTATTAACAAAAGGAAGTAATTACTATGTCTTTAAGCCAATTTCTAAAAAAGAGTTTGAGCCTGTAAAAATAGAAGCAAAAAGAATTAGTTCTAGTAAGTATGAGATATTAGATGGCTTGAGTGCAGGTGATGAGGTTATAAATAATGCTTTATTCTTATTAGATTCAGATGCTGTTACAAATGCCTTATATGACTCTGACTCTGATGATGACTGGTAGGAAATAGTAATGGTTGAAAGTGTAATCTCATATAGTATAAAAAATAAGTTTTTAATACTATTTTCAATAATTGTTTTAACGTTTACATCTATTTGGGCTGTTAAAAATACAGCCTTAGATGCCTTACCTGATTTATCTCCTCCACAAGTAATTGTGCAAGTTAAGTGGTCAGGACAAAGTCCTAAAACAATAGAAGAACAAGTATCATATCCTTTGATTTCAAATCTAATGTCTTTACCAAATATTGATACAGTTCGAGCAATGAGTTCTTTTCAAAATGGACTTATTTATATAATCTTTAAAGATGGTACTAATTTATATGATTCAAGAAATAGAATCTTAGAACAACTCTCTCAACTACAAGGTACTTTTCCATCTGGAGTTAATGTAGCAATTGGTCCAGATGCAACTGGTGTTGGTTGGGCTTATGAATATGCTCTAAAGTCTGATAGTAAATCTTTAGATGAATTAAGAACTTTACAAGACTATTATTATAAATACGCACTTCTTGGAGTTGATGGAGTTAGTGAAATTGCTTCAATTGGTGGGTTTATAAAAAACTATGAGATTACTCTAAATCAAGATAAATTAGTGCAATACAATCTTAGTATTCAAGATGTGAAAAATGCTTTAAGTAAAAATAATGATGAAAAAGGCGGAAGAATAATCCTTGAGAATGGCTTTGAACATATGATTCAAGCTAAAGGTTATTTACAAAGTGTAGTTGATATTGAAAATATTACAGTAAAAACAATCAATTCTATACCTCTAAAAATAAGTGATATTGCACAAGTTAACATAACTTCTACAAATAGACGTGGTATGGCTGATTTAAACGGGCAGGGCGATACAGTTGGTGGTATTGTAGTAGTTAGATATGGAGAGAATCCTTATGCTGTTATTAAAGCTGTTAAAGAAAAGTTAAAAACATTAAGCGTTGAAGGTGTTGAAGTAATAGAAACTTATGATAGAACATCACTTATTGATAAAGCAATAGATACCCTAACAAATACGCTACTTGAAGAATCAATTATTGTTATGATTATAACTGGGCTATTTTTATTTCATTTTAGATCTGCTCTTATTATTATCATTACTTTACCTCTAACTGTTTTAATTACATTTTTATTAATGAAAGCCTTTGGAATGGGCTCAAATATTATGAGTTTAGGTGGAATTGCAATTGCAATTGGAGCAATGGTAGATGCCACTATTGTAATGGTTGAAAATGCTCATAAGTATTTGCAAGGCAAAGAAAATATTACAAATGAGCAGAGAACTGAAATAATAATCAAATCTGCTAAACAAGTAGGACGTCCAATATTTTTTGCACTTATTTTAGTAGTCGTTTCTTTTTTACCAATTTTTGCTTTAACAGGACAAGAGGGAAGACTTTTTACTCCTTTAGCTTTTACTAAATCCTTTGCAATGATATCTGGAGCTATTCTTTCTATTACAATCGTACCTATTTTAATGGTCTTTTTTATAAGAGGAAAAATAATGAGTGAAAATAAAAACTGGCTAAATAGGTTTTTTATTTTCCTTTATTCTCCACTATTAAAACTATCGTTAAAATTAAGATATTTTGTTCTTGTAGCATTTGTAGCAACTATTGTTTTAGCATACCCAGTTTATAAAAAACAAAACTGGGAATTTATGCCAATGATAAATGAAACAGTTTTTATGTATATGCCAGTAACTCCCTATGGTCTAGGAGTTGATTTAGCAAAAGAGCTAACACATAAAACAGATAAGATTCTAAAATCCTTTCCTGAAGTTCAAACTGTTTTTGGAAAAGCAGGACGTGCAGATACTGCAACAGATCCAGCACCCTTAGCTATGATTGAAACTATTGTTACTTTTAAACCAGAGAATGAATGGCGCGAGGGAATGACATATAAAAAGCTAATGAAAGAGATGGATGAAAAACTTCAAATAGAAGGTCTTATAAACTCTTGGACATATCCAATTAGAGGTAGAATTGATATGCTTCTTACTGGTATTAGAACTCCTTTAGGAATAAAACTATATGGAAATAACCACCAAAAATTAGAAGAGACAGCAGGATTAATAGAGCAAAAACTTAAAAAGTTTGATAAAACACTCTCTGTTTCAACGGATAAGATTAACTCAGGATATTATTTAAATATAAACATAGATGAAGAAATGATATCAAGATATGGAATTAATAAAAATGATATTTTATCAACAGTATCACTTGGAGTTGCAGGAGCAAAAGTATCAACTTTTTTAGATGGACTAGAGCGATATCCTATGACTTTACGATTTGAAACAACTCAGCGAGAAGATATAACTAGTTTACGTAATTTACAAGTTAAAACAAAACTAGGTTTCCAGCCTCTTGAAATGTTTGCCCAACTTAAATATGAAGAAGGTCCTTCAATTATCAAGTCTGAAAAAGCTTTAAATGTAAATTTTATATATATTACTCCTAAAAATGAAATTTCAGCAAAGCAGTATAAAGATGAAGCAAAAGCATTATTAAAAGATATAAAGCTTCCTAGTGGCTTTTATTATGAGTGGGCAGGGCAAAGTGAGTACTTAGAGTCTGCAATGGCACGACTAGCTTATATTATTCCTTTGACTTTTGTTCTTATTTTTATACTTATATACTTTGCACTAAGAAATATCACATATACAATGATAATCTTTTTTACTCTACCTTTTGCATTAACTGGTGGAATATTTTACTTAGATTATTTAGATTTTAACATTTCAATTGCTGTTATTGTAGGCTTCCTTGCATTACTTGGAGTTGCGGCTGAGACTTCTATTGTTATGATTGTTTATTTACATGAAGCAATGAAAGAATTAAAAGATAAATGTATAGATATTAAAAAAGAGGATATCTATCATGCGATATATAAAGGGGCAGTCTTAAGATTAAGACCTAAACTTATGACACTATTTGCCATTTTAGGTGGACTTATACCTATTATGTATATTAATGGAGTAGGGAGTGAAGTAATGCAACGAATTGCAGCTCCAATGATTGGAGGAATGGTGTCTTCAGCATTTTTAACTTTGATTGTAATACCTTCAATATTTTATATATTAGCTATACGAAAAGGTGGAAAAATGGAAGATTGTGACTTAAGTCATTAGATTTAATAATCTACACACTTACTACACAATAATAATATAGAATACCACTGAACATTTGATACAAATGAAGTTAAGAAAATAAAACGTCGCTTTCTTTATTTGAAAGTAAATAACTTAAATGGTAAAATAAATATCAATATAAATAAGAAGGAAAATAAAATGAATACTAAAATGAAATTAGCTGGAATTATGTTAGGAGCTGCTTTAACAACTACATCTGCATTTGCAGGAAATGGTTCATGTGGTGCTGGTAAATGTGGTGGCGATATGAAGAAAACTGAAAAAATGGACAAAAAAGGTTCATGTGGTGCTGGTAAATGTGGTGGCGATATGAAAAAAGAAATGAAAAAAGGTTCATGTGGTGCTGGTAAATGTGGCGGCGATATGAAGAAAAAAGCTGAGAAAAAAGCTGGTTCATGTGGTGCTGGTAAGTGTGGTAGCAAATAGTCTTTAACTATTTGAAAAGATAAACAATGATAAATTTAAATGGATGTGGATTAGGGCTTAGAAGTGATTTTTTACTTGATATAAAGAAAAGTAAATTTCAACCAGATTGGTGGGAAGTAACTCCTGAAAACTGGATGCATATGCCTAAGATTTTTGAAAAATCTTTTGAAGAGGCAGTATTTTCAAGACCAACAGTTGCACATGGTTTATCTTTATCAATTGGATCTGCAGACAAACTTAATAAAAAGTTTGTCAAACAGATCAAAACCTTCCTAGATAGATACAATATCGAATTTTATTCTGAACATCTTTCTTTCTCCTCTTTAGATAATAGACAATCTTATGAATTATTACCTGTACCAATGACTAAAAAAATGGTAAATATTATAAGTGATAGAGTAAAAGAAGTTGAGGATATAATTCAAAGAAATTTAATACTTGAAAATGCTACATATTATTTAGTTCCTTATTCAGAAATGAGAGAAGTTGATTTTATAAATGAAGTAATGGAAAAATCAGGTGCTCAAATGCTTTTAGATGTAAATAATGTCTTTGTAAACTCTGTAAATCACTCTTTTAAAGGTAGAAAATTTATTGATGAGATTGATAAAAGTAAAGTAGCTTATATGCATATGGCTGGACATTATTTTGATGAAGAAGCTGGCCTAAAAATTGATTCACATGGAATGCCTATATGCTCAGGTGTTTGGAAACTTTTAGATTATACTTTAAAACAAATAGATGCTCCTGTTATGATTGAAAGAGATAACAATGTTCCTCCTTTGGAAGACTTAGCAATTGAGTATAAAAAGATGGAAAGTATTTGCAAGGCAGTTAGAAATGGCAAGTAGTATAGAAAGAGATGTACAAAATAGATTCTTTGATATTATAAGTGATCAAAAAAACAATCCAAACAACTCTGCTTACAATGTTTATCAAAAACTTGTTTTTAATAGATATGAAGAGATTATTAAATCTACTTTTATAGAGTTTTGTAAGCATATTAGTGAAGCAGAACTTGAAAAAAGTATTTATGAATTTTTGAAAAATCCTCCAAGCACTCCTTTTGTATGGCAAATAGCAAAGGATTATAAAAAATTTGTAAAGAAACAAAAGCTTTTTCATAATCATAAGTATTTATATGAACTTTTATATTTTGACTGGATTGAAGTTGAAATATATATGAAAGAGTATAAAAAAATCAAAAAACCTAATTTTTCTTGGGATGATTCTTATCTTTTATCCCCTTGGAGTAGAATCAAAAAATGTAACTTTGATATTATAAATAAAGATTATGAATCAAAAAGAGAAAACTTTTTAATAATATATTATGATTATAAAAGTGATGATGTTTTATTTAGAGAAATAAATCAGTTTATATATACACTAATTAAAAGAACAAATAAAAAACAAAGTATATTGGAAACATTAGAAATTTTATGTATTGAAAATGAGATAGATATAAATGAAGCAAAAGAGATTTTAGAAGAACCTTTAAAAGAGTTAGTTCTTTCAAAGGCGATTTATAAAGTTTAAATAGTTTTATTACAAACTTCTTTAAGTATTCTATTTGTATAGAAGTATGCAAATATAGCAGCTGAGTAAATCATAAATAAAATCCCAAACCATAAATAAATATAATCTAACTCAAAATATTTTACTATAAGCCATGAAATAATTAGTTTTGCGAAAATCTGTCTATATAAACTAATAAATAAAATCATCTTAGGTTTTTTTATACCTTGTAGTGTTGATACACAAATAAATAAAACAATATAAGCATAGAAAATCCAAATTTCAACAAGTAAATAATCAACTCCAAAGTTTACAACTGTTTCATTTGAATCAAATTGCATAATAAAAAATCTACCAAGAACAGTTAATGCAATTATTCCAATAGTAGATATTATAAATCCATATTTAAGTGAAACTTTTAATGTTTCAATAACCCTATCATATTTTTTTGCACCATAGTTATTTGATACTAGAGTTAAAACAGCAGTATTAAGTCCAAGAGCGGGAAGAAGCATAAGTTGTTCAACTCTATAGCCAATACCATATCCTGCAACTGCTTGCATACCATAATGAGATACAAAGTATGTAAGGATTAGCGAGCCAAATGCCATAGTTAACATACTTAAACTAATAGGCAAACCTTGGGCTAAGAATTGTTTATATACTCGTAAGTTTGGAAGAAAGTATTCAAGTTTTTCAAAATGTATAACTTTTGTTTGTAATACTTTGTATAGCATGAAGAACATATTAATTACTTGTATTAATACTGTAGCAATTGCGATACCTTTTATTCCCATTGCAGGTATAAATAAAAACCCATAAATAAACAAAGGGTTTAATACAAGGTTTGCAAAGAATCCAAATATCAGAGTATTTCTATATGTTTTTGTATCACCTTGAGCAACAAGTACAGAATTTAGTGAAAAATTAAACATAAAAAATACTGTACCAAATAAAATTGGGTTTATATACTCAATTGAAGTATCTAAATATTGTTCACTAGCTCCTAGTAAAATAAATAAAGAAGGTGCAAGAAAATATCCGATGATACTTAAAAAAATACCAAGTAGAGGTATAAAAAATAAACCTTTATGTGCATAAATAGAAGCTAGTTTATATTTTTTCTTTCCAAATGCATTTCCTAACAGTGCAGTAATTGCAGACGAAAAACCGTATCCTAATCCAATGATTACAAAGAATATCATAAAAGAAAGTGATAGTGCTGCAATTGCTTCTGTTGAAATTAATCCTGCATAAAATGTATCTACTACATTATACATAGTATTAAAAAACATTCCTACACTTGCTGGAATTGCAAGTTGTTTTATTAAAGTTGGTATCTCTTGTGTTGTTAAATGTGCTGATTTTCTCAAAATTGAATCCGTATTTATATTAGTTTATTTAAAAATTGATTATAGTGTAAAAAAGAAGATTTAGATGTTTATGTTAAAAATTTATTTAAAAGATAAGAAAAGAAGAATTTAATCTTCTATTCTTATCATTGCAGGTTTTGAAGTAACAAAACTTGTTGCTTCAATCTTTGCTAATGCTTTATTTATATCACTTTCAATACAAGTATGAGTTGAAAGTAAAAGGTGTGCACAAGTTTTATTAAGTGGTTTTTGAATCATTTTTTCAATTGAAATATCATATTCACTTAAAATAGTTGCAACTTTTGCTAATACTCCAGCTTTATCTTCGACTCTAAGTCTTAGATAATATTTTGTTTTTATATCATCTTTACTCATTAGTTTTAAATCTTCTCCATAAGAAGTTTCAAAACCAAGCATAGGTGAACCTTTGCCGCGTCTTGCAATATCAACAATATTTGCAACAACAGCAGATGCAGTAGCGTCTCCTCCTGCACCAGGCCCATAATACATTGTCTCACCAACTTTATCTCCTATTACAGAAACACCGTTCATAACACCATCAACTTTTGCAATCATCTCACTATTAGGAATTAAAACTGGGTGAACTCTTAATTCAATCTCTTTATCAATTTTTTTAGCAATTGTAAGAAGTTTAATAGAATAATCAAACTCATTTGCGAAATCGATATCTTCAGGAGAAATATCTTGAATACCTTCAATTAAAATATCTTCAGGTTTTGCATCAATACCATATGCAATTGATCCTAAAATTAGTAATTTATGTGCAGCATCAAAACCACCAACATCAAAAGTTGGATCAGCTTCTGCATATCCTAGTTCTTGTGATTCTTGTAAAATAGTGTCATAATCAACACCTTCATCAATCATTTTTGTAAGCATATAGTTACAAGTACCGTTCATGATACCTTTAATTGATTCGATATTATTTGCAGTTAAACCATCTCTTAGTGCATTAACAATTGGAATACCACCGGCAATTGCAGCTTCATATTCAAAAGCTGTATCTCCAGCTATTTCTTGAAGTTCATATCTGTGATATGCAAGTAAGGCTTTATTTGCAGTAACAACAGCTTTTCCTTTTTTTAAAGCTCTTTTAACAACTTCATAAGGCTTCTCGATTCCACCCATAAGTTCAACAACAATATCAATTGAATCATCATTTAAAACTTCATCAATATTATCTGTTAATTTAATAGATACATCTCTATCTTTGCTTAAGTTTGAAACTACTCCAAGAACAGGTTCAATCTCAATACCAGCACGTGCGGTAATAATATTTTTATTATCTCTTAAAATATTTGCAACACTTGCTCCTACTGTTCCTACTCCAATAATTCCTACTTTTAACATCTACTTTCCTATTTTTATTTATCTAAAGATTTTAAATATTTTTTTATATTTTTTGCTGCTTGTCTAATTCTTTTTTCATTTTCAATTAGTGCAATTCTTACATAACCTTCACCATAGTGACCAAATCCAATACCAGGACTTACTGCAACTTGGGCATGAGTTAATAACTGTTTTGAGAATTCCATACTTCCTAGATGTTGAGCACAATCTGGAATTTTTGCCCAAATAAACATTGAAGCATTTGGCTTATCCATTTCCCATCCTGCATCTTTAAATGCATCTAACATTACATCACGTCTGTATCTATATTTTTCAATATGCTCTTCAACACAATCTTGAGGACCATCTAATGCAACAGTTGCTGCTACTTGAATTGGTGTAAACATTCCATAGTCAAGCCATGACTTGATTCTTTTTAAAGCACCAACAAGTTTTTCATTTCCAACAATAAATCCAACTCTCCACCCTGCCATATTATATGACTTAGATAAAGTAAATGACTCAACTGCAACATCAAGTGCACCCTTAGCTCCAAAAATTGAAGGAGTTTTATATCCATCAAAAGTAATATCAGCATAAGCAATATCAGAGATTATATAGAATCTTTCTTTTTTTGCCATATCAACTAGTCTTTGGTAAAACTCAGGAGTTACCGTAGCACAAGTTGGATTATGCGGAAAGTTAACTAATACATATTTTACTTTTGGAATTGATTCATCTAAAGTTTTTTGTAATCTTTCAAAAAATAAGTCTTCATCAACTCTAAAATCAGCTCCAAAAGAAAGCTCAAACTTATGAATTGCTGCTCCACTTAACATAAATGCATATGAGTGAATTGGATATGTTGGATCTGGAACTACTGCTACATCACCTACATTTACAATTGCTTGAACTAAGTGAACATAACCCTCTTTAGAACCCATTGTTGCACAAGCATGTTTATCAGGATCAAGATAATCAACACCATATTTTCTTTTATACCAATTACAAATAGCTAGTCTTAGTTTATAAATACCAGCACTTGCAGAATAACCATGGTTTTTTGCTTTATCAGCTGTTTCTTTTAATTTATCAATTACATGTTGTGGTGCAGGACCATCAGGATTTCCCATTGAAAAATCTATAATATCTTCACCAGCACGTCTTGCTTCCATTTTTATATTATTAACTTCTGCAAACACGTAGTTTGGAAGTCGCTTCATTCTCTCAAACTCTATTTCATCAAACACTAATTACTCCTTAGTAATACTAATTCCTCGCTTTAAATTAGCAAGGGAATACAAATCATTTATTTTTATATAAGTTGTATTAATTGGTACATCAACTCTTAAATTTTGATGTAAACTATCATCTTTAAAGTTCTCTATAATATTTAAATCATTATCATAAAAAACAACATCTGGATGCCATCTATTACCTCTATTAGAAACTATATTCAAACTATTAGCATTTGAAACTTTTAATAAATAAGGTCTAAGTGGTTTTTTTAGTGATAATTGATTATTTGTTATTAAATCTTTTGCTTTATATACATTTGAATTATCACTATTAATTGAATATATCCAGTTATCAGCTCCCTCTCTTTTTATATAGCTTACTTGGCAATTGTTTTTTTCAAGTGCTTTTACTAGCCTGAGAGGGTTAATGGCGGCTTCAGTTTTTAATTTTATATTCCAAATAAAATCATTATTATCATTTCTTGCATCTTGAACAAGATAATAATAATGACCTAAAGAATTAAGTGTGTCTTTTAAAATTAATAAAGATTTTTTAGGTGTATCACTTATTCTAAATGATACATCTATATATTTTGTAGAGCTATATTTTAATTTTAATAAACCATTACTTTGTAATTTACTTATTAATGTAACATAATCAATTTGTTCATTAGTAGATTCTGAAAAGATATACTTTATAAGGTTTTTATTAGTGTCATAATCATTTGGACCTAATATATCTCTAATTTGAGTATTTACATTTGCATTTAAAGCTATAGTACAAGTAAGTATTAAAATTAGTTTTTTTATCATAATAAAATCTCTTATCTCTTTAGATTATAAATTAAAATCCCAGCAGCTACTGATACGTTTAACGAATCAAATTCATGTTCCATTGCAATTGATACTTTTAAATCAAGTTTTTTAGCAACTTTAGGAGAAATTCCTTCACCTTCACTTCCTAAAAATAATGCAACTTTATCAGTCTTTTCAATTTTACCATATTTTTTTAAGTCAACACCATCCATAGTAGCACCTATTAAAGTAAAGCCACAATCTCTTAGTTCACTTGATAAATCAGCTGATCTTGGATGTACCATAAATGGTAAGTCTAGTAATGCTCCTGAACTTGTTCTTACAATTCCTGCATTGTTAATAGTTTTGATATTTGAAGCTATAATTCCTTCAATACCCATTGAGTATGCAGTTCTTGCTATTGCTCCAATATTTCCAACATCAGTAACTCCATCTAAAACTAAGATAAAATTCATATCTTTGAATTCTTTGATTGGAGCATAGTCAAATTGAACTAGCTTTAAAAAGAAACCTTGATGATTTCCACCTTTTGCAAGTGCTTGAGCTTTTTGGTTATCTACTTTGTAGATTACTTTTTTTAGTTTTGCAAACTTTGAAAAAAGTTTTTTATCTATTTCTTTTGAAAGAAAAACTTCTTCAATTAATTCTGGGTGATTTTCTAGTACGTATAGTACGATTTGTTTTCCATATATTATCATGGCTAGATTCTATCTAAAAGTTGTTGATAAACCTCTTTTGTAGATTGTCCTGTTAGTTTTGAAATAAGTTTTGCTTTGATTTTAGGAGCTAAATCAAGGTCTTGAATGTCCTTTAGTTCAAGCTTTGAACCTGTTATTTCTTTTGGTTGGATTACTACAACCCATTCACCTCTTATATTTATATTTTTAAATTCTTCATATAGATTTGCCGAAGTGTTTTTATAAGTTGTTTGGTGTAATTTCGTAATTTCTTTTGCTAAAAATATTGTTCTATTTGGTTCTAGTTTATTCAATTCTTCTAGAAGTTTGCTAAGTCTATGTGGTGATTCATAAAGTATTGCTAATTTATCATCATTTAAAATTTCATTTAGTTTTGAAGCTCTTGAAGCTCCTTTATGATCTAAAAATCCATAAAATGAAAAAGTTGTATGGGTAAAGCCACTCATAGCATAAGCTGTTAATACTGCATTTGCTCCTGGTAATACATCATATTTTATATCATTTTTAATACAGTAATCAACAAGTGTTGCTCCTGGATCTGAAACACAAGGCATCCCTGCATCGCTTACATAAACAACATTTTTAGTAAAAGTTTCTTTTGATAATGTTTCTAGGACTTTTTTTTCATTATGAGAATGATAAGATTTGTATTCTTTGTCTTTAAAGTCTAGATTGTTTTTTTCACCTAAAAGTGAAAGTAGTTTTTTTGTTACTCTTGTATCTTCACAAAAAATTAGTTCCGCCTCCTGTAAAACTTGAAGAGATCTTTTTGAGATGTCTTCAAGATTACCAATAGGAGTAGGAACTAAGCACAACATAATAGTGAACTATTTTGCTGCAGCAGCATATTTAGCTTTGAATTTCTCAACTCTACCAGCAGCATCAACAATTTTTTGCTCTCCAGTAAAGAATGGGTGACATTCAGAACAAATATCAATTCTCATAGTTTCAACATTTGATTTAGTTTCAAATGTATTACCACAAGCACAAGATACTGTACAAGCTTTGTAATCTGGGTGTATATCTTTTTTCACGCCATATTCCTTATTTATAATTAATGTAAAACAAAAGGTCAAGTCTATAGTTGCCCTTTATTAAACTCTTTGAAGCGGGATTATATCTAAAAATACTTAATAATATCTGAATTTAAGTTTGTTATTATATTTGAAGTTCTATCAGCAAATTGACCTTTATTAAAAGTATTTTGTCTTTTTGCTAGTTTGATTGTATTTTGTGCAATTTTTTCTTCTAATTGTGTTTTATTTAATTTCCCATCTAAAAATTCAAGAGTTTCAAGTATGCCAATTGATGACATACTATTTGGTTTTCTAGTGTATTTTTTCTCTAAAAAAATAACTTCATCAATAATTCCATCATTTATCATTTGAGTTGTTCTTTGAAAAATTCTTTTTTTAAGCTCTTCTTTGTCCCAAAGTATTTCAAAAAGTTTTAAATCTTTTGCAATAGGAATTTTTGGGTTTTCTTTAAAATAAACACTTGGAGTTAAATCAGTTTTTTTATAAATAGCATAGGCTTTTTCAATTCTATATTTATCGTTTCTTTGAATTTTTGACATATACTCTTTGTCTAAAGAGTATAATAAATCATATATTTCACCAACATTTGAATCAAGTTTTACTTTAAAGTCAACTCCAGTAGAAATTCCTTCAATCAAACTTTTTAAATAAAATCCAGTTCCACCAACAATAATAAGATTTTTATTGTTTTTCTTTGCAAACTCTTTTGCTTTTTTATAGCAGTTTATAAATTGAATTACATCAAACTCTTCATTTGGTAAAACTTCATCAATACCAAAGTGAATAATATCACCACGTTCTTCTTTTGTAGGTTTTGCAGATGCTACATCTATTTGTTTATATACAGATAAAGAATCAAGTGATAATATAATGGAGTTTGTTTTATTAGCTATTTCTAGTGATAAATTTGTTTTCCCTGAAGCTGTTGAGCCAATTATTGCTATTTCTTTCATTTGAAGATTTTAGCAAAACTCTTGTGAAGGCTATCTTATTTAGAGTCTTCTATTAAATTTTTTTTATTTTTACAATCTTCTAATGTTTGATTTAATTTATTGATTTCTTGTTCTTTTTGAATTAATGATTTTAATAAACTTGATACATCGTCTTTATTTGAATCTTCTACTTGTGTTTGTATTTTAGAAACACAAGCTGTAAAAATTGATGAGATAAGTAGTATTGATAGTGTAAGTTTTAGTGTTTTCATAAGCTTCTTTTTAATGAATTATACTACAACTCTAATTATTTTTATATTATTAAAGAAAATTGATGAAATTATTTATATTATTTCCATCTTAATTTACCTTTTTATTATTCTTGGATAAAATCCTCTTCATGGAAAAACTGCTAAAAAAACTTAATGACTTTAATGAACTTGTAATGTTTAAACATTCTATATTTTCTCTACCTTTTATTTTTATTGCAATGGTTGTTGCTGCAAATGGCTGGTTTGGATTTAAACTAATGCTTCTAGGAATCTTAGCAGCACTTACTGCACGAAACTTTGCAATGGGCTTTAATAGATATATGGATAGAGATATAGATGCTTTAAATCTAAGAACAATTAATAGACCAAATGTAGATGGAAGAATTTCTGCATCTCAAATGCTGATTTTTACAATTGCAAATGCTTTGGGTTTTATTCTAATTGCTTATTTTGTAAATGATTTAGCTTTATATTTGTCATTACCAATTTTATTTGTAATTGGATCGTATTCATATTTTAAACGATTTTCGTATTTAGCACATATAATACTTGGAATATCACTAGGACTTGCACCTATTGCAGGTGTAGTAACTGTTTTAGAAACTATTCCTTTATGGACAGTATTTTTAAGTATAGGTGTTATGTTTTGGGTAGCTGGCTTTGATTTACTTTATTCACTACAAGATATAGAAGTTGATAAGAAGTTAAATCTTCATTCAATTCCTTCAAAATTTGGTGCTAAAAATACAATGTTAATATCAAAAGTATTTCATCTTTTAACAGTTGTATTTTGGTTGCTATTTGTAATCACTTCAAATAGTTCAACTTTTGCATATTTAGCAGTAATTATAAGTGCCGTGATGCTAGCTTATGAGCACTACTTAGTAAATAAAGATTTTACAAAAATAGATAAAGCATTTTTCACTGTAAATGGATACTTAGGAATTGTATTCTTTATTTTAATCGTATTGGATAATATTTTTTACTAAAAAAAGAAGAAATAAGTGCCACCTAAAAGGTATATAAGTTTTTATGTGGTAATATTCTTTCCTTATTTAAAGCGCGTCTGTGGCTCAACTGGATAGAGCACTGGGTTTCGGCCCCGGCGGTTGGGGGTTCGAATCCCTCCAGGCGTACCACCTAGAA
>Ga0193963_1000323_pt1 | contig 25182 bp, 27 predicted proteins | sample FB_6_MG_FD_140359 | JGI IMG/M metagenome (GOLD analysis project Ga0193963, IMG submission 140359) | Microbial mat bacterial communities from the Broadkill River, Lewes, Delaware, United States - FB_6_MG | ecosystem: Environmental > Aquatic > Freshwater > River > Microbial mats | place: USA...
TGGACATAAGGTTACAGTTTTTGATGCTAATGAAATAGGAACACAGTGTTCTTCTGGAAATGCAGGATTAATTGTTCCTAGTCATTTTGAAACTTTATCAAATCCTGGAATTTTAAAAAAAGGTTTTAAATGGATGTTAAATCCAAATTCACCATTTTTTTTAAAACCAAGTTTGGACTTAGAGTTAATTACGTGGTTATTTAAATTCAATACTTTTTGTACAAAAAAACATGTTGAAAATAATAAACATTTTTTAAGAGATATAAATTTATATAGTTTATCTTTATACAAAGATTTACTAGAAGACAATAATATAGATTTTGATTTGAAGCAAAGTGGTTTATTAATGCTTTGTAAAGAAGAAAAAACTTTAAAAGAAGAAGAACTTATTGTAAATGAAGCTATTAGTTTAGGTTTAGATGCAAAAGTTTTAAATAAAGATGAGTTAAAAATACTAGAACCAAATGCTTCTTTTGATGTACTTGGTGCTACTTATTTTAAAGATGATTCTAAGATACAGCCGTATGATTTTATTATGACGATGAAAAAATATTTAGAAAAAAATGGTGTAAAGTTTTTTGAAAACTGCTTAATAGATGATATTAAAACAAATAAAAATAATATTACTTCAATAATTGATCAATCATCTGTTGCTCATAGTTTTGATCAGTATGTGTTTACATCAGGAATATTTACATCAAAACTTGCTAAAAAAATTGATTTAAATCTACCTATGGAAGGTGGAAAAGGTTTCTCTTTTATTAGTTATAAAAATGAAGCCTTAAACTTTTCTACACCTATGATTTTAGCGGAAGAAAAAGTTGCAATAACTCCTTATGATGATTATGTACGTTTTGGTGGAACTATGATGTTAGGTGTTAATGATTTAAAAATTAATGATAGAAGAATCAATAATATTAGAAAGTCTGCAAACAAATATATAAATGGTTTAGATTTAAAACAAAATGATATGAAAGATCAGTGGGCAGGACTTAGACCTTGTTCTCCAGATGGTATTCCATATATAGGAAGAAGCGAAAAATTTTCTAATGTAATTATTGCAACAGGGCATGCAATGATGGGTGTGTCTTTAGGTCCAGCAACGGGTTGTATTATCAGAGATTTGATAAATGAAGAAAAAACTAAAATTAATATTTCTAAAATGAATATTAATAGGTTTAATTAAATTTTAAAGGAGGGAAAAATAAGTTTTTACATAAATAAAATTAGTTTGATTACAAAAAAAAATAAAATAAAAAAAGGAATTAAAATGAAATTTATAAATAAATTAACAATAATAGCAGCATCAGTTTTAGCTTTAGGAGCTACAAGTGTAAGTGCAGACAAATTAGATAAGGTTATCTCAAAAGGTAAAATCAAATGTGGTGTTGTTTTAGATTTTCCTCCAATGGGATATCGAGATGCAAAAAATAAACCAGCAGGTTTTGATGTTGAATATTGTAAAGATTTAGCAAAGTCTTTAGGTGTTAAGTTAGAGCTTAAATCTATGTCTTTTGCTCAAAGAATACCTGCTTTAAATTCTGGAAAAGTTGATGTTGTTATTGGTTCAACTTCTGATACTTTAGAAAGAGCGAAATCAGCTGGTTTTACAATGCCATATTTTGTTTTCAAACTTCAAGCATTAGTTAAAAAAGATTCTGGAATTAAAGAGTTTAAAGATTTAAAAGGTAAAAAAGTTACAGCAGCACTTAGTACTACTCCTGAAACAGAATTTATGAAAAATGTAAAAGCTTTAGGTTGGGATGAAGATAATTATTTCTCATCTAAATCAGAAAATGATACTCATTTAGCACTATCTCAAGGTAAAGCAGATGCAATTATTACAACAGATACTACTATTGCAGAGTTATTAAAACTTCCTAAATATAAAGATTATGTTGCTGGTCCTTTTATTCCAGGATTTGATGATTTTGTATCAATTATTGTTAAAAGAACTGAATTTGGAATGATTAATTATTTAAATTTATTTATTCACCAACAAGTAAGATCTGGTAGATATGCAGAATTAAATAAACAATTCTATGGAAATTCTCCAGTTAGAAAATTAACAGTAGATGGAATTTATTATTAATAGGTTATTCAAGGCTTAAGCCTTGAATAAATACATCAATATAAGGATTATATATGTTTGAATTTGATTACACTTTCCACTGGATTACGGTATGGAATGTACTACCTGAAATGCTTAGCGCTGCTGTAGTGACTTTAGAAGTTGCTATTTTATCTATTGTTCTTGGTCTTATCATTGCTATCTTTTTATCACTAGGAAAAGAATCAGAAAATGAGTTCGCAAGAACTACATCAATTATATGGATTGAAATTGCAAGAAATACGCCTGCGTTATTTCAAATTTATATGGCTTACTTTGGCTTAGGAGCATTTGGTATTCATTTAAGTCCTTATGTTGCTGTATTATTAGCATTAACATTTAATAATGCTGGATATTTAGCTGAAACATTAAGAGGTGGTTTTGCATCAATTCCAAATACTCAAATGTCAGCTTCAAGATCTCTAGGAATGAGTAAATTACAAACTTATTGGTATATTATATTACCTCAAGTTTTAAGAAAAGTTTATCATCCTATGACAAATCAAATAATTTGGGCAATCTTAATGACATCTCTTGGAACACTAGTTGGAATGTTAGAGTTAACAGGTAAAACTGATCAGTTACAATCTTTATCTTTCAGAACTTTTGAGTTTTATCTTGTAGCTGCGGTAATGTACTTTGTTATGGCCAAAGGAATTTTACTAGCATCAAAATTACTTTCATATAAATTATTTAGAGGAGATGCATAATGAGTAATAAACAAATTAAATATTCTATATATACACTTCTTATAATATATGTTATTTATCAAACAGTTTCGACAATTCAAGCCTCGTCATTAACTTATTATGATTTAGAGTTTTTACTTGAAGGTTTAATGAGAACAATTTATATTTCAATTGTTTCAATTTTAATCGGAACATTTTTTGGAATTATATTTGGATACTTTAAAAGTAATTCAGGTCCAATATCAAATATATTTTTAAGTGGTTTTCTTGATATTTTAAGATCAGTTCCTTTAATTATTCAATTTATCTTATTTTATTCATTTATGGGAATTTTAGAGATTGATATTTCGGTATTTTGGGTAGGTGCAATTGTTTTATCTGCATACACTTCTGCTTTCGTAACAGAAGTAGTTCGTGCAGGAATTGATTCTGTACCTCAAACTACAAGAAGAGCATCAAGATCTTTAGGTTTATCTTATTGGCAAGATTATAGATATATAGTTTTTCCTTTAGGTGTTAGAACTGTGTTTCCAGCTTGGATAAGTATTGTTTTATCAGTTATTAAAGATTCGGCACTTGTTTCTGTTATTGGTTATTTGGAGTTATTAAAAACTACAGAAGAATTGATTTCGAAAACACAAGAAGCTTTATTATTACTATTAGGTGTTGGGTTCTTTTATTTTATTATTTCGTATCCAATTTCATTATATGCAGCACATTTAGAAAGGAAGTTAAAAATATGATTGAGTTAAAAAAAGTACATAAATCGTTTGGAGATTTAGAAGTATTAAAAGGTATAGATTTAACAGTACAAAAAGGTGAGGTTTTATCAGTAATTGGTGGTTCTGGTTCTGGTAAATCTACTATGCTTTATTGCATTAATGCAATTGAAAATATCCAAAAAGGTCAAATAGAAGTTGATGGAGTATCTGTACATGATAAGAAAACAAATATTAATAAATTAAGACAAAAAATTGGAATGGTTTTTCAACAATGGAATTCTTTTCCTCATTTAACCGTTCTTGAAAACGTTGCCCTAGCACCACAAAAAGTTTTAGGAAAAACAAAAGAAGATGCAGAAAAAATTGCAAAAGAGCAATTAATACATGTTGGACTTGGTGATAAGTTTGATGAGTTTCCTACAAGAATGTCTGGTGGACAACAGCAAAGACTTGCAATTGCAAGAGCATTAGCTATGGAACCTGAGTATATGCTTTTTGATGAAATCACATCAGCACTTGATCCCGAATTAGTAGGAGAGGTACTTGATACCTTAAGACTACTTAGAAAAGAAGGAATGACAATGATTTGTGTTACTCATGAAATTGCATTTGCAAGAGAAGTATCAGATAGAATTGCTTTCTTTCATAAAGGTGTTATTGAAGAAATCGGAACACCCGAACAAGTAATCGAAAACCCACAAAAAGAGAGAACACAACAGTTTTTATCAAAGGTTTTACATTAAACCTTTAGATATAAAATGATTAAATATAACTAATTAACAAAAGGAAATATACTTAGTGATAAAACTCTTTTTGTTATAAATTTAAGGTAAAAAATGAATATGCAAGTTTCAGATATTTGTGATGATAATCAGAATAAAAAAATTCAAGTATTATCTGCAAAATTTAATAACTATGGAAAATTGAAGAAATTCTCTGGTCAAATAGAAACATTAAAAATAAGTAAAAGTAATTTTCATTTATTAGAAATTCTAAGAGATGAAGATGGTAAAGGTAGAATTATGGTTGTGGATAACAATCAGGATTTCTTTGGTGTAGTAGGGGATAAACTAATGGCATTTGCATTAAAAAATAACTGGACTGCAATTATTATCAATGGTTATGTTAGAGATACCTTTGAGACTAAAAATATTGATGTAGGATTATACGCAATTGGCGCTTGTCCTTTAAGAAATTTTGAAAAAACAAAATCTTTTAGAGGTATTGATTTGAAATTTGAAGGTGTAAGTTTTAGTAAAGGTGATTATATTTATGCAGATGAAGACGGTATTATTCTTACTAAAAATAAACTAATTTAAAATATTACAAAAAGGATTAATTTGATTTCTAATAATAAAACAACTATCTTAGCATTAATCCTTTTTGTAATACTACTATGGGCAGGTAACTTTATATCAATTGCTTATTTAGTAAAAGAGATGGATGTTTTTACAGCTTTAACGTTAAGACTTGCTTTTGTTTCTTTGTTATTATCACCTTTTTTGAAAAACCTACCATCTTTTAGAGATCTTTCTTTTTTATTTCTAGCAGCAATTGCGATTGTGCCTGGACACTTTGGACTTCTTTTTTTATCAATATTAAATACTTCTAGTGTAGGAGGAGTGTCTGTATTAATTCAATTGGCAATACCTTTTTCTATAATATTTGCATGGATAATTTTTAAAGATAAACCAAGTCCTTTAAGAATTACTGGTTTAACAATATCTTTTTTTGGAATAGTTTTCTTATTATATGATCCAAGTTTATTAGATAGTAGAGATGCTTTTATTATGGCAATTGCATCTGCATTGTGTTTAGGTATTTATTTTAATATTGTAAAGAAAATAAAAAATGTGAAAAGTATTAGTGTTATAGCTTGGACATCTTTATTAGGAGTACCTATGATGTATATAATTATGCTTTTTAATAATAATACTTTTTCTTCTGTTTTAGAAATTAAAGATAGTTTAACTATATGGGCATTTTTTTACACAGTTATTGCAAGTAGTATTATAGGACATGGCATTTGGGCTTACTTAGTTAAGACACAAGATATAAGTTTTATTTCTCCTTTTTTATTATTAGTTCCAATAGTTGCAGTTATTTTAAGTACTTTTACTTTAGGTGAAGAAATTACATTTCGTTTTATAATTGTTTCAAGTGTGATTATTTTTGGAATTTTTCTTGTTTTTATATCTAGAAATTCTCAAAATAATTTAAAGGATTAAAATGGAAATTTTACAAAAAATTAAAGATTCGAAAATCCAAAAAGATTTTCTAAAGATAAAGACAATTGATATGCATACAGGTGGTGAGCCTTTACGTGTTATTCTTGATGGTTACCCGAGAATAGAAGGTAAAACAATCTTAGAAAAAAGAAGTTATGTTAAAAATAATTTAGATCATTTAAGAACCACTTTGATGTTTGAACCTCGTGGGCATGCTGATATGTATGGAGTATTACTTGTTGAACCTGAAAATAAAGATTCAGATTTTGGTGTAATATTTATGCATAATGAAGGTTATAGCACAATGTGTGGACATGCAACAATTGCTATTACAAAATTAGCAGTTGAGTTAGGTTGGGTTGAGGTTAGAAAACCAATTACTAATATAAAAATAGATGCTCCTTGTGGGCAGTTAGATTCTTTTGCTAGTATAGATGAAAATGGAGATGTTACAAGTGTTAGTTTTAAATGTGTTCCATCTTTTGTTATTGCTTTAAATGAAGAAATATATGTGGAAAGTATTGGTACTGTAAGGTATGATTTAGCATATGGTGGAGCATTTTATGCTTATATAAATGCTGATTCAATTGGTCTTAGTTTGAATAAGGATAATTATGATAAAATTATTCATTACGGAAAGAAAATCAAACATGCAATAAGTGAAAATAAAGATAATATCAAACATCCTTTTGAAGAGGATTTAAGTTTTCTTTATGGAACAATTTTTATTACAAAATCAGATAAATTTCATAGTAAAAATGTATGCGTCTTTGCAGATGGAGAAGTTGATAGAAGTCCAACTGGCTCAGGTGTATCTGGTAGAGCTGCAATTCATTTTAAAAGAAATGAACTTTTAATAAATGAGAGTATTAAAATTGAGAGTATTTTAGGTACAAGCTTTGATGTCGAAGTAGACTCAACATTAAAGTACTCGGATTTTGATGCTATTATCCCTAAAGTTAGCGGGAATGCAAATATTACAGGTGAACATACATTTTTAATTGATGAAAATGATGAGTTGAAACATGGATTTTTTTTAAGATAACAAGGAAATAAGATGCAAGAGAATAATTTATCAGTAAAAGCATATAAAATATTAGAAGAGTTAATTGTAACTTTAAAATTAGAACCTGGTAAAACCTATTCTGAAAAAGAATTAATGGCTCTATCTGATATTAGTAGAACACCTCTTCGAGAAGCCTTATTAAAATTATCAAATGAATCTCTACTTAATATTATTCCTAGACGTGGAATTGAAATATCTGATATTAATATGGCTAATCAATTATCTATTTTAGAAACAAGAAGAGTATTAGATAATCTTCTTATTTCAAAAGCTACTAAGTATGCTACTACATTAGAAAAAAATAAAATACTTGATTTTAAAAAACATATGATTGAAGCTGTTGAAAAAAAAGATGTAATTGAGTATTTACGAAATGATAAACAATTAGATCAAACAATATTTGAAACGGCAAGAAACGAATATGCAGCAAATGCTACGGCTCCTTTACATATCAGAAGTAGAAGGTTTTGGTATTATTTTAAAGGAAGTGATGATTTAGAAGCTTCTGCAAAGGTTCATATGGATTTAATAGATGCCATTGTTGCATCTAATGAAGAAAAAGCAATTGAACTTTCTGATAAGATAATAAACAATCTAGTTGAAGTAGTTAAAAAATATATGAATATCTAAGAACTATTTAACTTAAACTTATAGAATTCTTTTTATATTTATTAATAAGAATTCAACTACTATATCATTCCCTCAATATTTCATTTATTTTCACTTTAATTTATAACTATTCTACTCTTAACATAGCATTAAAATAGCATTTGCAATTTATTTGTAAAATTGCGTAATTTTTAGACAATTTAAGCTAATATATTAAGTTTTAATTAAGTTTCACTGTGAAATAATGATTAAAGAAAAAAAGGTACTACTTTAAGTAGTACTAAAAAATACACATAAAAAGTTATAAAAATGGCAAAGCAAAAATATAAAAGAACAGTTATTCAAAAAGTTATAAATAATCATTTAAAAAGTAATAAAAGAGAAGTTTCTCAACTTACTGTAAAGATTGATAAAAGACTGGATAACGCACTTTTAGTTTTATCTACATCTTTAAATATTTCTAAAAATAAACTAATAGAAGATATTTTATTTGAAAGTGGTATTTTAGATGAAGTAGATGAAAATTTTGTTGGAGATAACAATGAATAGTTTCCCATCACAAGATGAAGTAGTAGAAGCAGTTTTAACAGGTATTAAAACTGCTAAGTCAAATTATAGTTTTTGGACTGCTGATGATATTTATTTATCATATGCACCTCCAAAATTCTTGACTATACATGTATCTCAAGAAATAGCAAAACTAAGTCCTGCTCCAGAAATTTTTATTGATGCAACAATTGCTGATATATTAAGATGTTCTCTTCCTAAAAGAGATGCATTTAAGTGGTTTATGGCAGAGAATAATATTGCTCAAGATGTAATTTGTTTAACACTAGATGAAAGATTTGAACATAAAAGTGATAATGATTCTATTTCAAAAGTTATTATGAGTATAAGAAATGGTGTAAGAAACGCACAAGCTGAATATAAAGATGATATAGAGTTAATGTGTAAATTACTTCAAAGAGAACAAAGGGATGAATCTACATTAGACTATGGAGTTTTTGCTTTTTACTTAGATATTTCAAATACTGCAAGAAAAAAAAGCGAAAAAAGATTAGAAGAAATTATTGAAGCATTTAATAAGATTGTAGCTTCACATAAAAATTTAAAATCAAGTTTTAAAGGAGGCGATATTAACAAGATTGATAATGTTGGCGAATGGTGTGTTGGGTGTTATATTATTGAACCAACGGTTTAAATAATATAAGAAATTTAATTCAAACTAAGGAGAAAATATGAATTTTAAAAAATTAACAGGTGCTTTAGCACTAAGTGCGGTAGTTGCTAGTTCACTAGTTGCTGCAGATACTGTAAAGATAGGTGTTCAAGCGCCAATTACTGGTAAGTATGCAAATGAAGGTCAAAGTATTGAAAACTTTGTTAAGTTAATTGTAGATGAAAAAAATGCAGCTGGTGGACTTTTAGGTAAACAAATTGAAGTTGTTACTTGTGATGATGAAGCTAAAGCTCAAAAAGCTGCTGTTTGTGCTAAGAAATTAGTAAATGAGGGTGTATTTGCTGTAATTGGTTCTTATACTTCAGGAGCAACAGAAGCTGCTCAAACTACATACTATAGAAACAAAGTTTTACAAACTTCTGATGGTACAAGTGATTCTTTAATTTCTAAAAAATACTGGACTTTCTTTAGAAATTCATTTCCAAACTCATCACAAAGTGATTTTACAGCTGATTACTTTGTAAATGTAAAAAAATATCAAAGAATTGTTGTTTTATCTGATTACTCTTCTTATTCTGCTGGACTAGGTGATTCAACTGAAGCATCTACAAAAGCACTTGGCGGGAATGTAATCTTTAGAGGAAAAGTTAAATCAGGAACTCAAAACTTTACAGCAGTTTTAACAAAAATTAAAGCAATGAAACCAGATGTTATTTATTACTCAGGTTACTATACTGATGGTGGACTTATCCGTGCACAACAAGAGCAATTAGAAATTGATGCTGACTTTGTTGGTGGAGATTCAAATGATAACCCTGATTTTGTTAAATTAGCAGGAAAATCAGCTGAAGGTACAGTTTTAATTAACTTTCCAACTCCAGAAATTTTACCATATCCTGAAGCTAAAAAATATTTAGCGGCATATAAAGCTAGATTTAAAATGGACCCTCCATCAATTTGGCCTGTTACAAATGCTGATGGATTAAGAGCTGTTATTGAAGGTGTTGAAAAAACTAACTCTTTTGATACTAAAAAAATCTCTGATTATATTAGATCTACAATGAAAGATTTCCCAGGAATTACAGGACCATTTAACATTAGAGAAGATGGTGAAAGAGTAGGTGCTAAATTTGTTGTATATAATATGAAAAATGATGGTACTAAAGAAGTAGTAAAATAAGTAAGGGATAGACAAATATGGATACTTTTCTTCAACAGTTAATCAATGGTTTAACAGTAGGAAGTTTGTATGCATTAGTAGCCTTAGGTTATACAATGGTTTACGGTGTGATGAAGTTAATCAACTTCGCACACGGTGACCTTGTTGCCTTTTCTGCTTATGTAGGACTTACTATTTTTACTCAATTTTATGGTTCAAGTGCATTGTCTTTAGTGAATATTGTAATAGTATTTTCATTAACAGCAATTGTGGTGGCTTTTGTGGGTGTTCTTCTTGAGCGTCTTGCATACAGACCTTTAAGAACGGCACCAAGATTAAGTGCTGTTGTTTCAGCACTTGGAGCTTCACTTGTTATTCAAAATGGAATTATGTTAATTTGGGGACCAAATATGGAGATTTTCCCTGCTGATGTATTCCCCTCAACATCTTGGAACTTTGGTGGAGTAATTATTTCATTTACACAATTAGTGATTTTAGCACTATCTGCTGTTTTAATGGTTTCATTATATATTTTTATTAATAAAACAAAAATGGGTACAGCAATTAGAGCAACTGCAATTGATCAAGATGCTGCAAAATTAATGGGAATTAATGTTAATAGAATTATTATGATTATATTTATTGTAGGTTCTATGTTAGGTGCAATTGGTGGTCTGTTTATTGGTATGTATTACCGAGGTCTAACATTTGATATGGGATGGCTTTATGGTTTAAATGCTTTTATTGCAGCAATTATAGGTGGTATTGGTTCAATTCCAGGAGCAATGCTAGGTGGGCTTTTACTTGGATTATTTAATGCAATGATTTCAGGTTATATTTCAACAGAATGGGCAGAAACATTTACCTTTATTTTACTAATTGTAATTTTAATTGTAAAACCAACTGGACTTCTTGGTGAAAAAACAGCGGAGAAAGTATAATGAATAAAACTACAGGAATTGCTACTTTATTTATAGTAGTTATGGCAGTTTTTCCATTTATAGTTGATTCTGCTTGGTTAAGTATTGGTATTACATTTTTAGTATTTGCAGTAGTTGCTTTTTCTCAAGATATTATTTTAGGTCGTGCTGGTATTTTTAATATGGGTCATGCAATCTTCTTTGGAATGGGAGCATATACAACTGCTATTTTAAATGTACATTTTGGTTTAGAAATTATTGCAACTATTCCTTTTGCAATCATAATTCCAGCTATATTTTCAATTTTACTAGCTGGTCCAATTATTCATTTAAGAGGTGATTATTTATTAGTTGCAACTATTGGATTTAATATCATATTTGAACAAGTTTTATCAAATGATGTATTTGGTTTAACAGGTGGTCCAAATGGTATTTTTGGTATTGATGTAGTTAGAATCTTCGGTTATGAATTATTTTCAGATACAGCAATTTATTATTTAGCATTTGGTTTATTAGTTCTTACATTACTAATTATAAGAAACCTAGATACTTCAGCTTATGGAAGAGCTTTATACTATATTCATAAAGATGAAATAGCTGCTAAATCTATGGGAATAAATGTTTCATATTATAAACTATTTGCTTTTGCTTTAGGAGCTGCGATTGCTGGAGCTGCTGGAAGTGTGTTTGCTATTCAGTATTCAGCTGTAAGTCCTGAGTCATTTAACTTTATGCAATCAGTTATGTTCTTTGCTATTGTACTTGTAGGTGGATCAGCTTCACTTCCTGGAATTATTATAGGAACATTTGTAATGTTTGTATTGCCAGAGTTATTTACAGAATTTAAAGAATCAAGATATTTAATCTTTGGTGCAGCTATGGTATTAACAATGATATTAAGACCAAATGGTGTGTGGCCAGCGAAGTTTGGAAATATTCCAAAATTTCTTAAAGAAAAAGCTTTAAAAGCAAGAAAATCAGAAGGGAGTAAATAATGGAATATGTATTAGAAATTGAAAATGTTTCAAAGTTTTTCCATGGTTTAGTTGCAATTGATGATCTAACTATTAAAGTAAAACCTGGTCAAATTTATGGAATCATTGGTCCAAATGGAGCTGGTAAAACTACGCTTTTTAACTGTGTTACAGGTATTTACACTCCTGAAGAAGGAAGCATTAAATATAAAGGTGAAGATATTACTGGTATGGAGCCTCATAAAATTGCTCAACGAGGAGTTTTAAGAACATTCCAAAATATTAGACTATTTAAAGAGATGAGTGTTGCTGAAAATATAATTGCAGGAACTCATACTAAGTCAAAGCAAAAATGGTACCATTCAATCGTTCATACATCTGCTTATAGAGTTGATGAAAAGAAACATTGGGAAAAAGTTGAAGAACTTATGGACTTTTTTGGCTTAACAAAATATGCAAATACTCCAGCTGGTGATTTATCATATGGAAATCAAAGAAAAATTGAAATGGCAAGAGCACTTGCTGCTAATCCTGAGATTTTAATCTTAGATGAACCAGCAGCTGGACTTAATGAAAATGAAACAATAGAGTTAACAAATATCATTTTAAAGATTAAAGAAATGGGTCTTGGAATTATGATGATTGAACATGATATGGAAATGGTTATGAAATTAACTGATTATATAACTGTTATTAATTTTGGTAAAGAGATTTCTCAAGGTGAACCATCATTTGTACAAAGTGACCCTAGAGTTATTGAAGCTTATATTGGAACAGATGATGAGGAGGATGAATAATGGTTAATAATGAAATATTATTAGATATAAAAGACCTTCATGTATCTTATGGAGCAATTGAAGCAATAAAAGGTATATCTTTAACAGTTAGACGTGGAGAAGTTGTAACAATTTTAGGTGCTAATGGTGCTGGAAAAACTACGACTTTACAAACTATTTCTGGACTTTTAAAAGCAAAATCAGGAAGTATTGTTTTTGATAAAAATGATATTACAAAGTGTGAAGCACATGACATTGTAAGTCTTGGAATGTCTCACTCTCCTGAAGGGCGAAGAGTTTTTGGAATTTTAACAGTAGAAGAAAACCTTATGATGGGTGCTTATACACTAAAAGATCATGATAAAGAGACATTAGAATGGATTTTTGACATTCTTCCAAGATTAAAAGAGCGACGAAAGCAACTTGCAGGAACGCTTTCTGGTGGTGAGCAACAAATGCTGGCAATTGGTAGAGCAATTATGTCTAAACCAAAACTATTAATTTTGGATGAGCCATCACTTGGACTTGCTCCAATTTTAATTAAAGGAATTTTTAAAGCAGTAAAAGAGATTGCTCAAACAGGAGTAACTGTTTTATTAGTAGAGCAAAATGCGAAAGCTGCTTTGAAGTTAGCTGATAGAGCTTATGTTCTTGAAGTTGGAAAAATTACGCATGAGGGTACAGCTGATGAGTTGTTAAACTCTAAAACAATACAAGAAGCCTATTTAGGAAAAAAACATTAAATAAATATTTATGAAGAAAAGTATTTAAAAGTAGTAAGAGGGACAAACTTGGCGGTTCCTTCCCTCTTGAGCACATTTAAAAGCGTGCGCTCTTAAGCTACTTAAAATTGATTTAAAAAACAATAAATTTTAAGGATAAAAGATGAAAAATGAACAAGAATTAATAAATTCATCAATAAAACTAGCAGAAAAATGGCAAAACAGAGCTACACAACTAGTAAGTGATTGGGATAGAGAATTTTATGTAAAGATGAATAAAATGCTTGAACATCCAAAAGATAAAGCATTATTAATTGAGCTTATGGACCAATGTTTCAGATGTGAATCAAATGCAAGAATTGCAAATCAAATCATATTTTTATTACAAAAACATGGAATGGCACACTTTTTTACAACTAAAGACAAGACACTATTATGGTTATTTGAAAACTTTGGTAAATACTTACCTAATCTATCAGTTCCTTTATTTGTAGACCAAATTAGAGAAGATACAAAAACAGTAGTTATTAAAGGAGAAGAAGAGCCTTTTAATAAACACTTAACAATGAGAAGAAAAGAGGGTACTAGAGTAAATCTTAACCTAATTGGTGAGGTAGTACTTGGTGAAGAAGAAGCTAGTGAGAGAATGGAAAAATATCTAAAAGCCCTTTCAAACCCAAATATTGACTATATCTCTATTAAAATCTCTACAATCTTTTCTCAAATCTCAGCACTTGATTTTGACCATACGGTTGAAGTTTTAGTTGAGAAATTAACACAAATTTATGCTCAAGCTGTTAAATATCCTTATATTGCACCAAATGGTACTAAATCAAATAAATTTATAAATTTAGATATGGAAGAGTATAGAGATTTAGATATAACAGTTGCAGTATTTAAAAAAACACTTGAAAAGCCAGAGTTTAAAGATTTTTATGCAGGAATTGTTCTTCAAGCATATTTACCAGATTCATTTAATGTTCAAAAAGATTTATGTGATTGGGCTAAAAAAAGAGTTGAAAACGGAGGTGCTCCTATTAAGTTTAGACTTGTTAAGGGTGCTAATATGGAGATGGAAGAAACTGAAGCTTCTCAAAAACATTGGGAGATGGTTACTTATACTGAAAAATCAGATACTGACTCAAACTATAAAAGAATGGCAAGATATGCTTTAGAAAAAGAAAATGCTCCTTATATGCATATAGGAACGGCATCACATAACCTATTTGAATTAGCTTATGCTACTCAATTAGCAAATGATAATAATGTAGGTGAATATCATACTTTAGAGATGCTTGAGGGAATGAGTGAATCAGCAAGACTTGCTATTAAAGAGATTTCAAAAGAAGTAGTTTTATATGCACCAACAGCTGCAAAAGAACAGTTTACAAATGCAATTGCATATTTAGTAAGACGTCTTGATGAAAATACAGGTCCTAATAACTTTATTAGATATTCATTTGGATTAACAGTTGGTTCAAAAAATTGGAATATGCAAAAAGAGTTATTTATTAAATCTTTTGAAGCGGAGAAAACTTCATTTGTAGGTGCAAAAAGAACACAAAATAGATTAGATGAGATATGGGATGAATTTGAGAAATCATCATTTGATACAAACTCTTACAAAGCAGAAGCTGATACTGATTTCGTACTTCCAAAAAATCATGAATGGGCTAGAAATATTGTAAAAAAATGGAAACACTCTTCAGATACTATTCATACAATTGCTCCTGTAGTTGTAGGTGGAGAGGATTTAATAGGTGAGCGTAAGATTTACGATGCTATTGATAAATCACAGTTTGAAGATAATGTACTTGCTGGTAGATTTGCCTTAGCTAATGAAGAAGATATTAAAAGAGCAGTTGAAGTAGCAAAAGAGGATGTTGATGGGTGGAGAGACTTAACACATTCACAAAGACACTATATTTTAAAAGATGTAGCTATCAAATTTAGAGAAAGACGTGATGATTTAATAGGTATTGCAGGTGCTGAAGTTGGAAAAGTATTTACAGAAACAGATGTAGAAGTTTCAGAAGCAATTGATTTTGTAGAGTTTTATTCTCATGCAGTAAGACATTTTGAGTCTTATGAAAATTTAGAGTTAAAAGGAAAAGGTGTAGGAGTTGTTGTTCCTCCTTGGAATTTCCCTATTGCTATTCCAGTTGGAGGAGTGGCTTCTACTTTAGCTGCAGGAAATACAGTAATTATTAAACCAGCTTCAGTTGCTGCTTTATGTGCTTATGAAATGTGTAAGTGTTTTTGGGATGCTGGAGTTTCAAAAAATACTTTACAATTTTTACCTTGTCCAGGAGCACTTGCTGGTGAACATTTAATTCCTAATAAAGATATTGATTTCTTAATCTTAACAGGTGGAGAAGATACAGCGGCTACTATGATGGAAACTAGAAATGACTTATTTTTAAGTGCTGAAACTGGTGGAAAAGATGCAACAATAGTTACAAATATGGCCGATAGAGAACAAGCTGTTAAAAATGTATGCCAAAGTGCTTTTGGAAATTCAGGTCAAAAATGTTCAGCAACTTCACTTTTAGTTTTAGAAGATGAGGTTTATAATGATAAGGGATTTAAAAAAGCTTTAATTGATACTGCAACTTCAATGAATGTAGGTTCTATTTGGGATTTTAAAAATAGAATTGGAACACTAGCAAATAAAGTTGGTGGTAACCTTGAAAAGGCATTAAACCAGCTTGAGGGTAATGAAACTTGGGCAGTAGAACCATCATATGAAAACAATAATCCATATATGTTAAAACCTTCAATTAAATGGGGTGTAGAAGAGGGTAGTTTTATTCATATGAATGAGTTATTTGGACCAGTATTAGCAGTAATGAGAGCTAGTGACTTAGAACATGCAGTAAAAATTGTAAATGATACTGGATATGGATTGACTTCAGGAATTGAATCTTTAGATGAAAGAGAAGTTACATATTGGAAAGAAAATCTAAAAGCTGGTAACCTTTATGTTAATAGAGGAACAACAGGTGCAATTGTTTTAAGACAACCTTTTGGTGGAATGGGAAAATCAGCAATTGGTGCTGGTAGAAAAGCAGGTTTCTATAATTATATAACACAGTTCGTAGATATAAATGAAAAAACAAGTCCTAAAACAGCTAAAAAATACAATACAGAATTAACACAGTTTATTGAAAATTGTAAAAATACGCAAAATGAAAAGCAAGATTTTGAAAAACTAGAAATAGCTTTACAGTCATACTACGAGAACTTTGAAAATGAGTTTTCAAAAGAAAAAGATTATGCAAATGTTAGAGGTGAAGATAACTACTTTAAATATATTCCCTTAGATAATGTATTAATTAGAGTATCAAGTGACGATACAATTTTTGAAACAGTTTCAAGAATAATAGCAGCAAGAGTATCTGGTGTTCATTTTAAAGTTTCAATTGAAAATAATGAGTTAGTTAAGTCATTTTTAGAAAATGCAAAAGAGTTATTTACAAGTAGAGATAGTCTAATTTCTCAAACAGAGAAAGAGATGATAAAAACACTTAGTAAGTATGATAGAGTTATCTATTCTGATATTTCAAAAGTGTCAGCATTAGTGTTTAAGGAAGCTTCTAAATCATTAACGTTTATAGTAAGACAAACTCCTATGATGGAGGGAAGATTAGAGCTTCTTAATTACTTTATTGAACAATCTATTTCTCACTCATACCATAGATATGGAAATATAGGAGCAAGAGGAATTAATTAATAAGAGAGATATCCTCTCTTATTGATAAATAGCTTAGCTTTTAGGTAAGCCCTAGATACTTTTAATTTGTTTCAAGTGCTTTATTAACACAAGCCTTAAAGGAAGTATTATCTGCAATAACAGTATTGATATCTTTAGGGATATATTGTGCTGTTGTTTTCCCAATAGATATTGCTTTATAAGATTTATCCCAAGAAAATATTTTAAAAAAATATTTAACTGTTGAAGGAGAAGTAAAGATAATCTTAGAATTTTTAGGAATTTTAACTTTTTTAACTTTTTCATTAAAACTATTTTTATAAATAATCTCATCTTTACAATCAATACTATTGTCTTTCATAATTTCTAAAAAATCAGATACTATTTCTTCTCCTCTTAAATATAAAACTTTTTTGCCTTTTAATAAGTTTAATATTTCATATGTAAATTCATTACCGTGCTTTGTTTTGCTTATATACTCTACTTTCCCATCTAAATCTTTTACTAGTTTTGCTGTTTGCTCTGAAATAACATACGAAGGGATTTTTTTCCAATTTTTATTAATTGAATTGATTGCTTTAATTGCATTTTTTGAAGTAAATACAATAGCATCATATTTAGTAAAATCTATCTCTTTATTTATAAAAGTGATTTTAAATAAAGGTATATTTTTTGCCCACTGCACTTTTTTATCGTTTAGTAAAAAAATATTTTTACTATTGTTTTTGAAATTTTCAATAAATATTGAGAATTTTTCTTTTATATTAAAACTAGTTTCTTTAAAAGTAATTGTTTTATCTTTAACTACATTAAAGGGAATTCTCTCTTTTGATAAATAATATGTAATTTTAAAAAATTCTAGTTTTGTATGTTTATTAGAGTAATCAACATCTTTAATTAAACTATTTTCTTTACTATCAAATTCATAAAATATTAGATTTAGTGATTTAATAAACTCTTTTATATTAATATTCATTTTATTCCTTATTCAAATGATATTATATCAGTTTTGTATTTGATCACTATTTATGTAGTAAGGCTAAGGTTTTCTTATCCTTCTTAACTAATTGCTCTGTTATATCTTATATTATACAGTGATGGGAATGCTAATCCTAACCCAATTCCACCTAATATTATAATTGTTTTTAATCCATTTTCAATAAAAAGATTGATTAATTCAGGCGTAACTCCATGAGCATTCATCTCTATTAAATTTATTATTGCAGAAAAGGCAAATGTTCCAGGAAGTAAAGGAATAATTGATGCAATAGTATAAACAGGTCTTGGTATTATAAATTTTCTAGACCAATAAAGTGCAACTATTCCAATAATTGTAGAAGCTAAAAATGTTGCTAGTTCTAAGGGTACATTTAAGTCTTGTAATATAATTCTTGAAGTATATGCAATAGCTCCGCCAAATGCACAATAAATAAGAGCATGTTTTGGAACATTAAAAACCATAGCAAATCCAAGAGCTGGTATTGCTGCAAAGATTGCATTTAAAATATATTCAGTAATCATAACTACCATCCTTTTAAACTTAATAATGCAAGAGCTAAAATAATTCCTATTGAAGTAGCTACTGTTAGTAAAACAGCTTGCATCCAACGTCCCCAACCCATGGCAAGATAACCTTTTACTGCATCTAAAACAGAGTTTACAAAAGGAAAACCAGGAGCTAAAAGAATTACACTAGCTGAAAGAATAACATTAGGAGTTGAACTTAACTCATATATTTGTGATAGTCCTGCAACTATTGTTGCTACAAAAGCTGTAAATGCAAAAGTTATAATCATTACAAACTTTCTTTTTGCTAACTCTTGTCTTGTAAACATAGCTAAAGTTGATGCTATAAATGTTATAAAAAATGCAGAGATATCTCCACCTGTTAAATAGGCAAATGAAGCACAAGATAAACCAACCATAAACATTACTAACCATCTGTTATAATAATTAGGCTGTATCTCTTTTAGTGCTTTAAAAATAAAGTCAACGTCTTGTTTCTCTTTTTCTATATTGTGACACATTTTTTGAACATCACAAACAATAGACATATTAATAGGTTTATGATGTGCTCTTCTTGTAGTGGTAACAGATTGTGTTTGATTATTGCTAAGAGTACTTAGTACTATTGCAGAGGGTATTAGTGACATTTCAACAGAGTCTATTCCTAATGCATTTCCAAGTCTTTGTGCAGTCTCTTCAATAAGTTTACTTTCTGCTCCAAATTCCAACATTAAAACTGCTGCTTTTATAATAGCTCTTGTGATTTTTGTTTGTTCTTCGTAAGTGATTTTTTTCATATTTTTTTCATTATTAATTTTTTTGATATATTATCAAGAATTTGTTAGATTTGTATGATATTTGAGTATAAAAAATAAAGAATTTACATTAAGCCTAAAATAAAAGATTTAATTAGTTATAATCGCATTTATATAAAGGCAAAAATTGAAAGAATTAACAAATTATTTTACAAAAAAAGATATTATATTTAAACAAATAAATGAAACTACTCCAAAAGAGATAGGTTCAAGAAAAAAAATAGGCATATATCATGCAACTTCTGTAAAAAAAGAGTTTTATGCAATTTTTATTGTTGATGCAAAAAGTAGATTTTTAAGAAAAAATGCAGATGATTTAATGGCTCTTTGTGAAACATTATCTTCTCATCTTGACCATAACTTTAAGAAAAAAGTATTATTAATATCTTCTCCTTTATGCTCAAAAGCAAAGGCATATTTAAAAGAGAATAAATGGAGTGTTTATATTGATTTTATGTGATATTGGTAATACAACTTTCCATTTTCTAATTGGAAAAAAACATAAGAAATATTCTTTAAAAGATGATATTCCAAGGTTTGATGAAAAAATATTTTTTGTATCTGTAAATGAAAAAGCAACAAAGAAACTACTTGCTTCAAATCCAAGTGCAATTAATATAAAAAAATATTTAAATTTTAAAACAGAATATAAGGGTCAAGGAATTGATAGAGCTCTTGCTTGTGCTTTTGTAAAAGATGCAGTTATAGTAGATGCAGGAAGTGCAATTACAGTTGATATAATGAAAAAAGGTATTCATAAAGGTGGATTTATATTACTTGGAATGAGTGCATTTATAAAAGCTTACCCAAAAATTTCAAAAAAACTAAAATTTGATTTTGAAAAAGATATAAATTTAGATAAAATACCGCTTCAAACAAAAGATGCCATACAATATGCTATGTTGAAATCTATCATTTTACCAATCAAAGAAGTTGCTAAAAATAAGAATATTATATTTACAGGTGGTGATGGACTAGTTTTAAGTGGCTATTTTAAAAATAGTATATATAAAAAAGATTTAATATTTGAAAATATGAAAAGGATTATTGATGCTAACAATTGCATTGCCTAAGGGAAGAATTGCTAAAGAAACGTTAGAAAAATTTGAAAAGGCTTTTGATGAAAAGTTTGTTTTTGAAGATAGAAAACTTATACTTGAAAAAGCTGGATTTAGATTTTTAAATGTAAGAAATCAAGATGTACCAACTTATGTAATGCATGGTGCTGCTGATTTAGGTGTAGTAGGACTTGATGTATTAGAAGAAAAAGAGTACGACTTAATTAAATTACTTGATTTAGAACTAGGTCGATGTAAAGTTGCTTTTGGTTTAAGAAAGGGTGAACAACTTGATATGACTAAAAGTAAAATTACTGTTGCTACAAAACATGAAGTAATTGCTAAAAAATATTTTGAAGAAAAAGCAATGGCAGTTGATATTATCAAACTATATGGTTCAATAGAATTAGCACCACTTGTTAATCTTTCTGATTGTATTGTTGATATTGTTGAAACTGGTGAGACAATGAAGCAAAATGGACTTGAAGTAGGTCCTACAATTATGGAAAGTAGCGCACATTTAATTGCAAATAAAAACTCGTTTTATGCTAAAAAAGATTTAATTTTAGACTTAAAAGAAAAGATTGAAGCACAACTATAATGGGTTTAGAACTATATTCAAAGATTGAACCTTACTTAGACTTTGAAGATGAGGTTTATTCTCTTCACAAACAGTTTATGGAGTTTGTGATGGTAAATGAACTTGATAATATCATTGATATTGGATGTGGTCAAGGATACTTTTTAGATAATTTAAAAATTAATAAAAAAACTGCCTTTGGTATTGATTTAAGTGTAGAACAAATCAAAGTATGTGAAGCTAAAAACTTAAATGCTCAAGCAATTGCTTTAAGTGAAGTAGAAGAAAAATTTGATTGTTCAACTGCTATTTTTGATGTATTAAATTACATTCCAAGCGAAGACTTAGAGCAGTTTATTCAAGAAACAAATCTTGTTTTAAATCAAGGCGGATATTTTGTATTTGATGTAAACTCGCACTTTGGATTTGAATATATTGCACAAGGTTGTATTACAATAGATTTAGAAGATAAATTTATTGGTATTGATGCAGTTTTTGAAAATGAAAAACTTCAAACAGATTTAACACTTTTTGAAAAAAATAAAGATAACTTATATACAAAGACAAGTGACTCAATAATACAGCAATACCACTCAAAAGAGTTTTTAACAAAATTGTTAAAAAAATGCAATTTCGAAATTCAAGAGATAAAAGAGTTTAATTTACATAGTGATGAAGACGCTGATAAATTAATCTTTATATGCAAAAAAACTAATTAACACAAAACTATTTATAATTTTGTGTTAAATAAAAAGGCACAAAATTATGACTTATCCAGATTTTTATAATAAAATTGAAACAATCAAAGTACAAGATGAATTATCATCATTTTTAGGAACATTTGAAGATGGAATTTATGAAATTTCATATTTAGATATTGTAAAAGGTGCAGGGCATTCTTGTCCTACCGTTTTAGGCGCTTATCTTATGAATTTAGAAGCTTTAAAAGCTTTATATTCTAATGAACCTGCAAAAAGGGGTGAAGTTGAAGTTTCATTTTCACAACGACAAAGTGAAGCAGTTGCAGGTGTTATTGGGAATGTTGCTATGAATATTACAGGTGCTTGTACAAATAACGGTTTTAAAGGAATTGCAGGTAAATATGACCGTAATTATCTTTTAAAATTTGAGCAAGATATAAGTGATGCAAGTGCAAGATTTACAAGAGTAGATACAAAACAAAGTGTTGATGTGTTTTATGATCCAAGTTCGATACAATTCGCACCTTCTATGCAAGCTTTGATGCAAAAATGTGTTCAAGGAAATGCAGATGAAGCTGAAAAGTTAGAGTTTGGAAAACTTTGGCAGGAAAGAGTTGAGAATATTTCTAAAAATATCTCTAATGTTATAACAGTAAAAGAAGTTTAATCCTTCTTATAAAGAATATAAAAGAGAAAATCTCTTTTATATTAATCCTACTACATCTCTTAAAATTCTCATTTTTTCTTGTGCAATTTTAGATGCTTTTTGGGCTCCATAAGCAAGTATTTCATGTACTTCTTTTGGATTTGCTAAAAGATGTTCTCTTTTTTCTTGATAAGGTGCAAAATATTCAGTCATACTATCTAATAAAGCTAGTTTAAAATGTCCATAACCTTCACCCGGAGTTGCATATCTTGTTTGTAATTCTTTTAATTCATCTTCATTCATAAATAATTCAGATAATTTATAGATATTACAATTTTCCCATTCTTTTGCTTCATCAAGCTCTTTAGAATCTGTTACTATTCCCATAACTTGTTTCTTGATTTTCTTTTTTGTGTTAAACATATCAATTGTATTTCCATAAGACTTAGACATTTTAGCACCATCAGTCCCAGGAACAGTTGCTAGTACTTCATCTACTTTTGATTGTGGTAATACAAATAAATCTTGCTTATAAGTATGATTAATTGAAGTTTCAATATCTCTTGCAATTTCAACGTGTTGTATTTGGTCTTTTCCAACTGGAACTACTTCTGAGTCAAATAATAAAATATCAGCTGCCATTAATACAGGATATGAGAATAAACCATGATTTGCTTGAATTCCTCTTGCTGTTTTATCTTTATAAGAGTGAGCACGTTCTAATAATCCCATCGAAGTATGATTTGAAAGTAACCAGTATAACTCTAAAACTTCTTTTACATGGTGTTGTACCCAAAAAGTTGCTTTTTCTGGATCCATTCCTAATGCTAAAAAGTTTACAGCCGCTTCAAATGTATTTTGCTCTAGAACTGCTTTGTCTTTTACAGATGTTAATGCATGATAAGATGCAATAAAAGCAAAAAGTTCTCCTTGGTTTTGTGATTCAATAATTCTTTTAATTGCACCAAAGTAGTTTCCTATGTGCAATGTTCCAGATGGTTGAATACCAGATAAAATTCTCAAAGTATTTTCCTTATATTTTTTTGTAATTATATCTAAAAGACCTAAAATTAATTATTTACAATTCTTAGGTTTATTTTTGAGATAATAAGTTCTATATGCATTATTAAATCATAGTATTCACCCATATAAGATAGTGGAACTTTAGTTTCTAATTTTATCTCTTTTTTTAAGGCTTCAATTTCACATAGTTTTTCTTCTAATTCTTCTTTTGTAGCTTTTCTTTCAAGTGATAAATCTATATTCTGAACTTCATCATACCATCTATATATTTTAGAACGAATACTCCATCTATAAAGAGGAAACCCACCTTTTAAAAGTGGTATTAGAAGTGTAATTAAAGGAATTAAAAGTATTTTTAATCTATCAAGGTTTGAAGCAATCCAATATGGAAATATTTTTTCTAACCAAGTGTCTCCATAGTTATGATATCTTTGTGCTTCTTCATTTAAAGGTATTGTAATATTATGTGCATTTGGGAATTGATTTTCTTTTTGGAATAAACCTTTTTTATTATGAACTTCTTTAATACTTTTTAAAACAAGTCTTGTTAATTCTTCAGAAAAATCACTTCTTATAACTAGTGAAGCCGTTGTTGATAATAAACTTATATCTTCAGATGGAAGATTTTTATATAAATCTAGCGTTCCTTCATATAGTTTTAGTGATTCTAAGAATGTATATTTTCTGCTATAGGCTTTTGCTCTTTTAAAACTAAATAAACTTATACTTGGATCTTCTAATAACTCCTTAATAATCTCAGAATCAGGTGAAATAACAACAAACATTGCATCTATTTCTCCCTTTAAAAGTTTATCTTTTGCATCTTTTGTTGAATAATTTAAAAGTTCTGAGTTAGAGGTATTTATTTTATTATCATTTAATATTTTTGAAGCTAAATCAAAAGTACCACTTCCTTTTTCTCCCAGTGATATTTTTTTTGAGATTAGTTGGATAATATAATCCATCTCATAGCCTTCATTTTTATAAAAAATCCATAAAGGTTCATAATAAGTTGAAGCTATAGCTTCTATATTTGTATCTTTTTTATCGTAATCAATTCCATTTTGAATAAAAGCCATATCTGCTTTTTTATTTTCTAAAAGTTCAAGGTTATTTACAGATCCATTAGATGTAAGAATATTAACTTTTACTTTTTGTTTTTCTAATATTTTTTTATACTGTAACGCTGTTTTATAATATTGTCCATTTAAAGAACCCGTTGCAATAGTAAACTCTTTTTTTGGACTTGGTTGTATAAACTGTGAAGTTATATAAAATGATGCAATAATAAGTAATAAAATAGGTATGGAAACAGTTAGAAGTTTATTTTTCATTTGAAATCTTTTTTGCTTATATCTTATACAAAACTTTATAAAAATCATATAATAGCTTGCTAAAAGATAATTAAAATATCTTTATGATACAATTCGCAAAAAATTAAGGAATTATTATAATGGCAACAGTAAAAATAGAAAGAGCATGTGGATGCGTTAAAAATTCAGATTTAGAAATGGAAACTCAATGTGCAAATGTTGATGAAGCATTAGAAAAAGCAAATGAAATGGTAATGACTATGAATGAAGACTTCTGTCATAAGCATAGATTTAAAACTGCTTATGAAGATGGACAAGTTTTAATTAAAATGGAAATGAACGGATAATACTTTTTTTCATCTAATCTCTTTGTAGCAATTTTTAGATATAATTCACAAAAATACAAATACAAAGAGAAAAGATGATTGATATAAAACTACTACAAAAAGATTTTGACAATGTTGCAAGTGCCTTAAAAAGAAAAGGTGTAGCACAAGAAATTTTAGACAACTTAAACTCTATCTCACAGAATGCAAAGCAAAAAAGACAAGACATGGAAAATGTTACAGCTGAGCAAAATAAACTATCAAAAGAATTCGGAAGATATAAAAAAGAAGGGCTAGATATTGCTCCTTTGCAAGCTAATATTAATGAATTAAAAGCAAAAAAACAA
>Ga0193963_1000324_pt1 | contig 25146 bp, 31 predicted proteins | sample FB_6_MG_FD_140359 | JGI IMG/M metagenome (GOLD analysis project Ga0193963, IMG submission 140359) | Microbial mat bacterial communities from the Broadkill River, Lewes, Delaware, United States - FB_6_MG | ecosystem: Environmental > Aquatic > Freshwater > River > Microbial mats | place: USA...
AATCCACATTTGCATATTCAAGTGTGGATTAAAGATAATTATATACCATCTTGCCGACATCAGGAAAATGGTATTGATGAAGTTTATGGTATATATAAAAAGACTATTGAAAAATTTAATCTAAATTTTATTAGATGTAAACTAACCACTCCTACACATGATAAAATAATATATGACTACATCATTAAGGATTATAGAAAAGATATATTAGATACTGAACTATGGGCTAATGAGAACGCAAAAAAAGGAATTAGAAAACAATTAGGTAAACAAGTACGATTTTATAATATGTCAAGTGATAAGTATAGTCAAAAGATATATAAAATTATGTATAGATATTATGGTAAGTTAAGAGAATATGTCAATAAATTTGTGAGTAAGTTTATTGATATGTTTTTTGCTTTAAATAGTGATGGTATTGATGATTTTATGGAGTTAAAAAGTGAGTTATTGGATATATTAGAACAAGTAGTCAAGTATTCCTTGACAACTGAATCAGATAATAAAAAAGCTACATACCTAGATATTAGACTATTAGAATATTGGATATACGGCTTTTTATCTAAATTATGCTATTATTTATTATATTTAAAAAAAGGAAAAGCATATGGCACTTAAAAAACTAAATCAGAACGATTTTAAAATGAGAATAATTAGAGATATAGGCAATTTATGTTATTTGTCTACCAAAAAATCGTATAGAGCAGGTGAGTTTGAATGCTTAAGGTGTAAAAATGGATTCGTTACTGCTGTAGCAGATGCAAAAAAAAGCAAAACAGGTAGGTGTCAATCTTGTAAAATTAAAACTGTAGATAGAAGAAATAACCCCCTTTACTCAATATGGATTAATATTAAAACTAGATGTAATAATCCAAATACTGAATCTTTTAATAGATATGGTGGTAGAGGTATATCTATATGCAAGGAATGGGAAAATAATTTTTTAACTTTTGAAAAATGGTGCAATAATAATGGATATGGTAGTAATTTAACTATTGATAGAATAAATAATAATGGGAACTATGAACCTAGTAATTGTAGATGGGTTGGGTCTGAAATACAAAATAGAAATAAAGTTGTTATCCAAAAAAACAATACTAGTGGATATAAAGGTGTAAGCTTTAATAATACTAAAAAAAGATGGATAGCTACCATATGCGTTAATAAAAAACATATCACTCTTGGTTCTTTTCATAATGCAAAAGATGGAGCAATTTGTTATAACGAGTATGTTATTAATAATAATTTAGAGCATAACTTAAATAGTATATAACAAAAAGTAACAAAATTTAAAATTAATACTTTTTTAGTGTTGTTTTAATTGACTTGCTTTTTGTTTTGTGTGATAATAAATAAAAAAGGAATAATAAATGAATAAAGAAAATTTAATTCTTGAAATAATAGGCTTAATCGCCTTTATTGTAGGATATGGAATAATAGCATATTCCTATGGTATTAAATTAGCTATTGCAGTTTTTTTAATATTATTAAGCCGTGGAATAAGTACAGAATTAAGAAGATTATATAAAGAAAAGGATAAATAAATGACAAAAAACGAAAAACTAAAAACATACGGATTTACTGAAAAATCACAAATACTATCAAGTATTGAAAGATGTTGTGATATATTTGGAAATGGATCAACTAATGCTGCTAAGGTTATGATTGAGAAAACAATTAAGCATGAAACACATTTTGGAGAGTTTCCAGATAAACATAGAAAAACAGGAGAGGGTTTATCACAATTTGATGAGCCTACATTTGATTGGGTTATTAAAAAATTAACTACTGATACAGACTACAAAGATGATATTGAATTATTATATAAGTATTATGGAATAGATATATTTAATGTTACATATCAAAATTTAAGATTTAATCTTGATTTACAATCTTTTTTAACTCGAATGAAGTATAAGTTTGTTCCTAGTGCTTTTCCTATTGATGATTTAGGTCAATATGAATATTATAAAAAGCATTGGAATAGCAGTAAAGGTGATGCAACTTATGAAAAGTGGGTGCAAGATACTAAAAATTGTTTTTTTAAAGTTGGGGATTAGTAAAGAGTTAATTCTCTTTACTATCCACTACTAAATCCTTTAATCCCAATATAGAAACAAACTCATTAAATTCTTTACCATTAAAATAAAAAATATACTCTTCAACTTTAACTTTGTTTTTTGATATATAAAATAAGCTATCAACTGGTATTATGTAAGTATCTTTATTTACATCTATTCTTATTCTTTTTTGTTGAGCTGTTACTTTTGTTACTTTTTTATTAAACATTAGAATCTATCCTTATAAGTTATATATAAATTTGTTTGATTAGTGTTGTCACTTCCTGCTGCTCCTGCTAATCTTTTTGTTAAAAAAAACTCTCCATTTTCTGCATAAGCTACTAATCCTAACCCTTGAAGTATTTTTGCAGTATCTCCTATACTTGTAGATGATGATGGAGTGCTAGATACTACTATAGGTACTCTATAAACTGGAGTATCGTTTGAAAAGTCATAAGTCGTTGCAGTTGTTTTTTCTAAAGCTGACAAATCTAATTGGTCACTATCTATTGGTACTGTTCCCCAATTTGTACCTGTTAATGTTCCACGAGGAACATTGTAAAAACAAATTTCATAGAATCCCTCACTATCTGTATTCGCTCTAAAGTCTATTAATTCACTTCTTATTTTATTTGTTTTTCCACCTATTGTAGCTTTGCTTCTATATCCTAATAAAAATTGTTCTGTTGGACTAGCATCAACTATTCCCTTAAATGTATCAAAATTAACTTGGTGCTGTGTACCTTTTCCATCTCCCCATGATTGACCATTTAGCGACCCTGATAATATATAGAAGTCATTTCCATTTGACTCTATTTCAAATCCTAAAGACAATATAGGGCAACCTATATGCGTTCTCTCTATTAGTATTCCATCTGTATGAAATATATGTACAGTTTCCCATTTTCTATTAGGTATGTCTGGCTTTATTTCTATAGCAATATCCCCTACTCCTAAATATCCTAATGTTATTCTCATTCTATGTGTTTTTGTTTTGTTTGTTAACAAATAGTTTTCAATATCAAAAGTACCATTAAAATTATCACTTGTAACTGTTTCAGTTGGAAAGTTAGAGTTTCTATATCCTGCTACAAAATCCCCACTTCCATCATATCCAAATATAATACCGTCTTCAGTATCTCCAAAAACTGCTAAAGCTTTATCTGTACCGCTTATAGTTCCTTGAAAAGATATTGTAAAGTTACATCCTATCGTGCTTCCTGCTTCATACTCTACGACTTGAGCTGTTTTAAATATTGCACTCCCTACACCGTTGCTTTGAACTTTCAAAAGTGACCCATTATATTGAGCTTGTATTGTTGCATTTCCTGCTGTTGATGTTAAAACTCTTCTTGTATTAAGTGGATATTCAAAAGTTATTGCAATTTGTGATATTCTTTGATTTGTTGCTAGCCCCCCAAATGCTCCTACTTGTACCTCGTTCCCTAATCTATCGCTTAATTTTACTGAGTTGTTTTGTATTGAAGATTGGAAATGTCTTTTTATTACTATATAATTCTTTTTAATTAGTATCCATAGTTTAGATACTCCATCGTTTGTAAAAGACCTTGGTTTGTCATTTAAAAACTGCATTTTATTATTTGGATTAGTTTCTGTTGGTTTTGTTTTTGATTCAACAAAAGCAACTGGAAAGTTTATAGCTTCAATTTCGCAAGATTCATACTCGCTACAAGCTTCTATCCATTCTAAAATTTCGCTATTTGATATTATTGCTTCTGTTGCCATATTTATCCTTTAATACTTTTTAATATAGTATTATACCACATTAAAAAATACTACCACCAGCAAGTAATAGAGATATATTTATCTCTAATACTTACTTTGCAATTTCGTTTCCCTCATTTGTAACTGTCTCATAAACATCTTCAACTGTATTTCCTATTGGTCTTAATGTATCTTTTGATTTATCACTTCCATATACTTTAATAGCACCTTTTCCGATACTGTATATTGTTTCTACATCTTCTTTTTCATATTGCTTACCTGTTATTGCACCAGTACAACCACCAAATAATAACCCTAAGCATATAACTGTTAATACTAATTTTTTCATCTTAAATTTTCCCTTCTACTAAAATTAAAGTTGGATTATTAACTGATTTAATTCTATCAGTAGGATTTAACCATTTATAATAACCACCAATCTTTACCGCTGTTCTAGTTAAATATATCTCACTCCAACTACACCCTGCTAACTTATGTATATCTTGCATTATACGATTTGTTTCTTTAAAACTTATCTTATAATATTCATACTCATTTTTATAAAAAAATCTATGTCTCCAAAGTTCATCGTGAATAATGAAGCCGTGAGCTGTTTTATCTAGCAATGGATCAAATACACCCTTAGCGAAATTTGGAATACTTCCGCCGTCAGTATCTCCACCACTCATAACTAACAAAGTGATATTAAGCTTTTTATCATAATACTTTAAAGCGTAATCGTCTTTATCTTTTTTGTCCTGAGTGATAATATATTCCCCTTGTGTTCCGAAAGGTTTTTTAATTACTAAATCTTTCACTATCTTTTACTTCCTGGCATTACTTTTCTCTTTGTTTTTGATTTTTTTGTTTTTGGTTTTACCATTTTATATTCCCCCTTTATGTTTTGAATCAACTATTCTATTCATTTGCATTTGTAAAGTTTCTATATCTTTACTATTTATTATTATCTTTTTTAAAAAGTTTTCATCAAATAAAATCCAATCTAAAGTATTTGCATTTGATTCAGCTTTTCCTTTTATACCGCTAATCTCTTTATTTGTTAGTTGTATTTGTCCTTGAAACTGCATTAATAAAGTATTTTGAGAAGATTGAATATTTGATAATTGGTTAATTTGTGTTGATAGTGGACTATTCATAGATGATATTGTCCATACCACACTACCAAAAAGAATTGCTAAGATAGTTAAAACTGATACTATACCAGCCAATATTGTCATATTTGATACTGGCTTAGGTGCAGTGTCTTTTTGATGGTCTTCTAGTTTTGAAAATAGCTTCCCTATCAAGTCTTTAAGTTCTGAAAATCCACTTGTTAATAAGTGTACTTCGGTTTCTAATTTCCCTAATCTTTCACTATCTTTTAGTTCTTTTTTATCTATTGACATAATTTACTACCAGTTAATACTTTCTATCTCTTCTATAGTTGTGGCTTCATTTACTTGTGTAATTAAATCATTTCTTTTGTACATATCATCTAAATATTTTTTACCTATTAACTTAGATATTCTTAAAGCTTCTGTTAGTGTAACTAAATGAAGTTCATTATCTATATCCCAAATTCTCATAGTAGTAGCTTCTGGTGTTAGTTGTTGAACTAATGTAACACCACCACTAATAGCACTTGCCGAACTATCTCCACCATTGAAAGTGATACTTTTTTCTTCTGCTGTTGATAGTGTAACTAATATTGTTACTGGGTCGTTTGCTGTACAGTTTTGTTTTATTTCATTTATCTTTGATACTTGGTACTCTTCTATACTTTTTATTGGTAATTCAAATAAATCACTATTTTTTACCATACCTGCACATATATTCTCTGTTGTTTGCAAAAAACCATCTATTGCAACTTTTTTAGACTTATCTACTAAAATAACAATGTTATTTTCATCTACTTTATAATTTATCATTTTGTTACCCTACTTTCCAAACTTTTACATCTGAGTATACTTCTACATCTCCAGTTGTTAATGCTAAGCCTAATCCAGAAGTTGATACAGCTGTAAATATTCTATGTCTTAATTCAAATGTTTTTGAACTAGCAATAGTAATTAATCCAGACACCATAGCAGTAGTGGATGATGATTGTGCATTTTCTGCTTCTGAATTTATACCTATCAGCTCTGTTGCTGAATCACTTACATTATAAATAAAATTTCTATGTCTATCTGACCGTCTACCTACACTCAAACCCTCTACCCAATATGTTCCAGATGATAGAGTAAACTGGTTAGCTAAAAGTGAAGAACCTGAAATATTGTTTACAAGAATAGTATTTAAATCTCTTGTATTATCCCCTGCAGAAGAACTACCGCCGTTTGTTCCTGATGGTTTTTGGTCTTGAATATGTAGTAAGTTATCTGTTGACAATAGTCCTGTAGTGTCAAATGAATTTATACCAGCACTAATAATAATTGTACCATCACAATATAAATCTGCACTACTTCCACTATCTACATCTATACCAGTTCCATCTATAGTTTTAAAAGTCAATGTTTGTAATGTGTTATTTTGTACTAAAAATCTTTTTTGTACTTTATCAACTATTACATTTCTAGTAGCTGTTAAAACTGGACTTGTATCTGTTATAACATATCTTTTTTTTAAGTTTTGAGATGCGGTTAGTGTGTAATCTGCATCTGTTGTAAAGTTATGTGTTACTGTTCTATCATTTAATATTTTCCATATTGCATCAAACTGCTGATTAGTTGTTGCATCATCTGGGCTTCCATTTGGAACTATTCCTGCTTCTTTTATTAGATATTGCTGTAATCCTAATATATCGTTATATAGGGATGCTACAAAAGGTGTACCTGTATCATCTCCACTTGTTGTTATATTCCTAGCACTTCCATAAGGATAGTCTGCACTTGGTGCATTTGAGTTAGTAGGAAAACTATTATTCAAATTAGTCATTTCGTAAATCTCCTTTTTTATTCGTATTGTACCATAATTCCTAACCATATATGATTAGGGCATATTCTGAGACATAATCTCTCAAACTCATCTCTTCTTTTTGGGTCTATTGTTGCGAATTCTCCAAATGTTGAACTTCCTATATATAAAAAGTATGGAAACTTTGTCACATCATTTGGAATTGTATATTTTTTTAGTTTTTGACCATATCCCAAAGTCTCTCCACATTGTGCCAAAGTTTCTCCACATTGTGCCAAATTTTCTCCACACTGCATAAATGCTAAAGATGGCTCGTAAACTTTGTTTACAAGTGCATAGCCTAGTTTTCCTAATGTTTGTCCACATTGTGCTAAAGGCTCTCCACATTGTGCTAGTGGCTCTCCGCATTGTATTGTGTATATTATATCTCCATTATCACTAATATATTGAAGTGGATTTCTTGGAGTAGCACACGCTTTAACATTCACACTTGGCTCAGTTCCAATTTCCCACCATTCATGGACATATACATCAAATCCGTAAGATTGCAATGTATCTTGTATGTATTTTGGCGATTGACCTCCTATCTCTTTCCATCTTGCGTCTAATCTTTGTCTTCTTTGGTCTTCTGTTAACCCTGTTGATATTATTCCGAATTGAAATTCCCATTGCTCCAATTGTGTTGTAGTCATTGCAAATAAATCTAAATAAATATTATAGAAAAAGTCTTTTATTGCTGTTGGTGTTTGACTTAATCCCTCAATAAAACTTTTTAAAGTCTTTTGAATAGTTAAGCTAAACGATCTCCCCCTTGGTAATAAATGTTCTATAATATTAAAAAAATTCATAGAAAAGTCACCGTTCCTGGCTTTGCTTTTTCCCCAGTCTCTAATACATAAAATTCTGTTTGTACTGCATTAACTGTGATAAAAACATTTGTAAATATTGCATCGTTTGCGTTAGTAATATCAACTATTGTTCCTCCTACTGAAGCTTTTGTGATTCTGTCTTTTCTTGGAGGTATTGATAATCCCTCAATATAAGGTTCTCTGCTTAAAAAATATTCTTTTATCGCATTTGTTATATCTGTTTGTAGTTGCGATATATCCTCTCCACTTAATCCTACTACTCTTACATCAAAAGGAACTCTTGTTATTGCAAAAGTATTTACTAAAGCTGTCGCAGGTCTTCTTGAAGCTAATCCACTTTCATTAAAATTTATTGAATCTAAAACAGCTTGAAGTTGTGCTGTTGTTGGTATTCCATCTTCATTTCCACTTGACGCTTCTGTTGCTTCTACATATACATCTACTTGCCCAGGACAATCTGAAGTGTAAGGATATACATTAACTATACCTTCTACCTCTTCCCCCCATATTTCATAGTCCGAATACGCTCCGCCTTGTGGCGGTTTTTGCCATCTGTCTAATACTCTTTGTCTATAAACTTCTGTATCTTCCTCATTTGCACCAGTTACTATTTGACTAGTTACTGTTGTTTCTCTAGATACATTAGCAATAGGATTAGCGAATGATAATATCTCTCCATTTGATAAATTTCCTATAACACCTGCACCGCTTCCCCCTTGTTGGTCTGAAACTGCTTTAACTGTTGCTGTTACAGTTGCACCATTTAATGCTATTGAAGTTAATGTAATATAGGTAACTCCATTTGTATTCCCTAATAGTTGAGTATTTGCATCTAAAAATCCAGTTTGATTTTCTACATTTATTTCAATTTCTAATTGTGCATTTGTTGAGCTTGTTGGGTCTCCAACTCCTACTTGTCTTCCCCACTCTAAAAGAGGGCTAAATGTTTTTCCGTTTATCGTTGTTTCTTGAACACTCGCTGTTCTGATAAACATTTGTAAAAATATGAATCCACCAAATTTATATAACAATACAAATACACCTGCTAATGCTTTTGCCAATACTCTTATAAATGCTTTTGGAAGTAGTGGTATTGTTTGATTAAGTGAAGCTTGTATTTGTGAAACTATGTTATCTGATATCTCTTTAGTTGTTGGTGTATTTAGTGCCATTATTGATTTCTCCAATTTTCAATAAATACAAATGTTTGATTATCTATATTAATTTCTAATTTTACCATATTTATCTGAGGAATGGAAGCATTTACTGTTATTTCTGTTGCTAAATTTGTATTTATCATCCATTTTAAATCTTCTTTTGCTAATTCTTCAACTTTTTTTAAGTTACTAGATATTGGTGGCATACCCTCTAAAAAGTTTTGAGTTTTAGAAATATATTTATTTTCTTCATCTTCTCCACTATTTCCCCACCATTCTTTAAAAGTCTCTGTTTCTATGTTTTCATTTTCATCTTTATTATATTGATTTCCACCAAACAGTGATAAATAAGCTGCTGTTTGTAGTCCACCACTCATTGTTATTAATCCGTTTACTGATTCTATATCTCCACCATCTAAACTTTGATATAGTATTACATCGCCTTGCTGCATTTGTTACTCCTAATTTGGTACATCTGTATCATCTCCACCTGTTACTACACCACCGTGTGTATGACTATTTAAACTTATTCCACTAGCTATTATATCTTCTGTTGTTTCTATATTTACATTTGTTGTCATTGATGTTCCACTTAATCCACTATAAGAAAATGCACTTAATAACCCTAGTGAATTAACGATATCGCTAAACTCTGAAACTGGACTTACTACTGTAAATTTTGATGTTGCGCTTATTGTAACATCTGTCCCATTAATATTTATAATTCCACTATCCAGTTGTTCTATTTTGCTATTTGTATTTTCACTTATTATATTACCGTTTGGTAACTGCTCTATTTTTGATTTGCTATTTTCGCTTATGATAGTTCCATCATTTTTAAGCCATATTTGAGCTATTTCATTACCATTTGAATCTCTCGAATAAATTCTTTTATCCCCTGCATTTGACTTTTGTGCATTTTTAGGGTCAATGTATCCTACCGCAATACTTCCACCCGTTCTAGGTATTTCTACTATCGCAACATAATCATTTGCTAATGGAAACGAATCATCTCCAATATCGCTAAAATGTTCTGTAGTTATATTATCCCCAGCTGTTTTATTTATTTTTGTTTCGCTGTATTTTGCTCCATTTTTTGAAGTTCTGAGAAATGATAATAATTTAGTTATTCTACCCATGGTAATTCCTCTGGTATTTTACCTGTAAATGATTGTGGTATGACTATTTTTAAAATAGCTGTTTTACTTTTATCGTCTTTATTGAGTTCAACTTCACTTATTATAAAATTGTATGCTTTGTATATCATTGCATCTGGAGCTGTTAATTGAAGTAATGTGTTTGGCTTCCATAATTCATTATTTGAATCTCTCCACCCTACTACTTCTATAGTGTAACTTGCCATGTTTCCAAACATTCGTCCCATTTTTGCATTTACAGTTTCTTTTATATCTGCTGTCTCTGTATCTGAAACTTCAAAGACTAAAGGTCTTAAAGTTGTTTCTAGTTGATTATTTTTTACTGTATATTTTGAACCGTTACCCCCAACACTATAATCCTCTAATCCTGTTATGTGCGTGTAATAATTTTGCGGATTAAAAGTTGCTATAACTGCTATTGTTGGAGATAACCCCTCTTCTAGTGTGGCTACTAATTTTCCTTGCTCTATTGACTTTTGAAATATCAAATCCCCATTTTCATCTGATGATATTATTAAGTTTCTTTTTTTTGCTAACTCTGATAAAAAATCAAAAATCATTCTATTTGGTTCTAGTGCTACCCTTTCAAATGTAGCCCCTGCACTATCTTTAAAAATTGCTTTTATTCCAAATGGTTTTATTAATGAGTTTGATATCTCATCTAATTTTTGATTGTTGTATTCTATCGGATATTGATTTGATGTCGCTGTGCAATCATTTAAAACTCCACATCTTGCGTATGCACTTATATTTACTGTTTTACTGTTGTTTTGTACTATTGGTTGTACATCTAGCATTGTTCCATTAAATAATATATTACTACCTATATATATTTTTATATTTCTAAAACTAAATGGTCTAAAAGTATTTTTAAAATCTATATTATCTGATTCCATTGGTGCTTGAAAATTAATTGTACTTATTCCATCTATTAATAATCTTATGCTAATATTTGTAAAAAATTCAAACTCTTTATTATCTATCAACATTGTTACATCATCTAAATTTTTATTTAATTTTGCATTTTTATTTGTTAATTCGTTTGTGTCTATAGGTATATTTAAAGTTGTCCCTACAGTTAAAGGCTCTACTACATTAGGATTTGCTTGAGATATTAAGTATGCTTTATCTTCGCTTCCATATTGTTTTTTTGATATTATTTCAAAGGTATCATTTTTAACTACTTTATACATAATATAGTATCTCTTTTCCTTTTGGTAGTTCTAATATTTCATTTCCACTTAATTTATTTGAGTTTATTAAAAAATCAATTTGATTATCAACCTCACCATATATCTCATAAGATAAATCTATAAGTGTTCTATCTCTATCCAATATTATACTTCTTTCTTGCTTTAATGAAAATGATAATTCTACTAAAAACCCTGCCGTAAGTGATATTGTTTCTTGTAGTTTTTGATATGATTCTCCCGTATCAATGATACTTAAATCTTCCGATATATCATCACTCCAATTTGTTATTAATTCTAATGTTTCTAGTAATAAAATAGCTACTTCTATAGCTTCGTTTTTTGTATCAAAAGTGTTATTTATAGCTGAACTTGATAATCCAGTTAAATATGTATTATTATAATATGCTAAATTTTGATATTCATTATTGCTTGTTGGTTTTGTATTTACATTTGTATTTATTAAGTTTCCGTACGAATTTAATTTAGATAAAAAAGAGATTTCTACTTTTGATGGTAGCTGTATAAGTTTATTCGCTTGACTTATTAATGTTTTTGGGTCATCTACTAACGAATCTAATCCACCTAATATACTATCTTGAATTGTATTGAACTGAGTTTCTGCACTTTTAGAAGTTTTTACTAATCCGTTTAAACTTGATCCTGTATTTTTAGTTAAGCTTTCAAATCCATTTTTAAAAGTAGCTTTGCTTACTTCACTTGATAAGTCTATTTTGTTTCCAAAATTATCTGCTGTTACTGTGTTATATTCTTCTATTGAATTTATAACTACATTTTGAGTGTTATTTTGTGAATTTGGATATAAAATATTAATAGTATTGAAAAATGTGATTTCAAAAATAGCTTGATTTCCTGCTGTTTTTAAATCATCTCTTCTTGTAATTGTTCCAAATGGTATTACTTGAACTATTCCATACATTGGATGCGATAGTGTCGCTATCCCTTTTTGCTCTAAAGCATTTAAAAACTTTTCACTTTCAATATCATAATCAGTACCCCAAAAGAATATTCTTAAAGGGTATCTTCTTGATGTATTTCCATTATCTTGAACATAAGTATTATTTGAATTAGCAAACTCAAAAGCTGTCGTTTTTTTATCAAACGACAAACTTACATCTTCGTAATCAAAATTAAATACTTCCCCTTTAGGAGATGTATATGAAGCTTCTTTTAATCTATCTATCCAACTCATTAAAAACCTCCGCTTCTAGTCATATTTATATTATTTGATAATGTTCCTTTAGTTACTTCTGCTCTTCCGCTATCATCTCTTATTGTAATCTCTGCAGATGATGATTCTCGTGTTTCTTGTATATTTTTAGCAACTCTAGAAGATGGACTTACCATTTGTGTTTGTGGTTTACTTGTTTGTTCTTTTTTATTGTCTCCTAATCCTAAGAATCCTAATACATTATTTCCTAATGACCCTATATTGTCTTTAACAACTTTTGAAGATGGCCTTATCATTTGCGTTTGTGGGTTTGATGATTGTTCTTTTTTATCATCTCCAAACCCCAAGAATCCTAGTACATTATTACCAAGTGAGCCTATATTTTCTTTGACAAATCTAATACCTTTTAATAGCAATTCCAATGGTGTAAGTATCAATCTTATAGCATTTGGCATACTTTCAAATGATTTTATAATGTCATCTGTCCATACAAATAAGGCTGTAAATACTCCTATAAGTGCAACAGCTCCTACTACCATTAAACCAAATGGATTAAGTGTTGCCAATACATTTATTATCCCTAATGTTATACTTACTGCTTTAAGTGCTAGATTAAGTCCCAAAATTGCAGCTGTTAATATTGCTATTGTTTTTCCATGTTTTCCCAAAAAGCTAAATACACTAACTAGCGATTCAAAAGCATCTGTAAAACTTTTTAGTATGTCATTTTTTTCATTTAGTGCTATGATGTTATCAATTAATGTTTTTGTTGTTGTTTTTATAGACTCCACAAATTTTAAAAATTTTTCACTTATTAGTTCTTTATTTGCCTTAACCCAATCTCTTACTTTTTGAGCTATTGATATTGAGTTTCCTAATAAATCTTTTACAACTGGGGATAATACACTTCCTATTTCTGCTGCTGTAAGTGAAATATTATCTTTTAATGTACTCCATAAACCAGATGTAGTTTTACTCGCAATTTCCATACCACCAAAGAATATACCCCCTTCGCTTGTCATTTTTTCAAATGCTTTAGTAAGTTGTTGCGTTGTGACTTTTCCTGCACTTATCATTTTAAAAAAAGATTCGTTTACTTCTGTTCCCATTACTGATGCTAATTGTTGAAAAATTGGAACTCCTGCTTCTCCAATCATATTAAGCGATTCTAAATCTACTTTACCTTTTAGCATAGCTTTAGTAAATCCTCTTGTTATTGAGTCTAGTTTTTGAGCATTACCGCCAGATGTATCCCCTAACATTCTAATAGTTTTAATTGTTTTTTCAATATTTCCATTCATTATAGGCAATAGTTGATTTGCTGTATCTGCTAGATTTTCAAACTGAAAAGGTGTACTTGCTGATGTTTCATTTAGTGCATCTACTAACTCTTTTGCTCTTTTTGCTCCCCCCATAAGTGGAGTAAATGCAGCTTCTGCATCTTCTATTTTTGAAAACTCTCTAGTAAATAATGTTACAGACGCAGCTATTCCACCTATTCCAATTGCTGCAATATTAAAAGCTGTTTTTGCTACTCCCATAATATTACTTGATAATTTACTCATAGATCTATCTACTCTCTCAACTCCAGCTCTAGTAGCTCTCAAAGTTCTATCAATTCTATTACGCATTTTATTAATTGGTGCTGATACTTTATCGTTAGCTGTAAATACTGTCGCTATACTATATCTTGAAGCCATATTATTTTCCTTTCGGTCTAGTGTGTTCTTTTAATTCACTTCTTAGCCCATTATAATAAAATCTAATTTCATTTAACTTTAAACTTCGTGGGTCTGGTAAACTAGAATAATCTCTACAAATTTGCAAAAACATTTCCCCATATACATTTAAAAGAGTGTGATTCTCAATAGGATGTATTTTTGAATCTTCTCCGTGCCTTACTAATAAGGTCTTTACTGTCCCAAAAAAAGCAAGTATAAAGATATACATACTTTTAAATCTCTATTTTTCATCTTAGAAAATAGTCCTGCACTTTGTTTTGTCATATCTGCCATTGATGAATACATCATTTTAAAACTTTCATTTTTCCCTTTACCATCTGACGCTGATAATGTTGCACCTGTAGGCTCGTAAAATGTTATTGGATTTGCTCCATCTACCATTTTAGGAGTATATGTAGGCTCTCCATTTTCACTAATTACTAAGCTTCCATCCATAATACATTTGATAATTCTTTTTTTATGTAATTCAAAATCTTTTTTTGTATCTTCGTTCATCAAATTCATATCAAAATCCAAATCCATTGAATCACCAAATCTATTAAACTCGTTTTCTGCTGTTTCTAAATTAATTTTATTTTCCATATTATTTCCTTTTTTTATTTATTATGTTAAATGTTCCACATGGAACATTTAACTATTGTTGTGTTAATTCGCCTGGACCCATTAAAGATATTGCTGCTGTTGCATTTTGTGAACTTGTTTGAAATTCTCCTACAATTTGAGCTTGACCTTGATAAGTTACACCACTAGCGTAAGTAATAGCGATTACAAAATAATCTGTACCGTCAGCTAGTCCTTTTAAATACTCTTGATCTTCTCTACTGTCATCTATTGAAACTGTTATACCATCTATTGAAAGTGGTACTCTAGTCTTAATTAATCTAGCTGTACCATCTCCATTTGCTTGTACTTCATTTTCAAATCCACCTAATTTTCTTTGAGATTCAATATCTGCAGGAACTGCGAATAATCTTCCACCCAAAGAAATTGACTCTATACTTCCACCTATTGCTGCCATAATTTACTCCTTACGCTACTACTGTTGGTGTTCCAAAAAAGAAACCAAAGTTTAAATCTACACTAATAATATTAGTATTACCGCTAAGTTGTACTGTTGATGCAATATCTAGTCTTTTTGGATTTACCGCACTAATCTCTGCTAAAGTATTCTCTTTTGCTGTTTTAGGGTCTGAAATAAGTGCATTTAATCCTAAAGAATCAATAACTGCACCTAATGCAGCTATTGCCATTTTAGGCTTTTTAGCTTCTGGATTAACTGTTGCTTGATTGTCTGGAATAAGCGGTGCACCGTCCCATTCATCATTTGCAAAAGTCAAATCATAGTTAAAAATTATGTTTTGCAGCTTGACAATATCACATACATATCTATATGCTGGAACTGGCTCTCCTGTTGGATGATACATAGTAACAGTGTCTGATACCTCAACTACTCCATCTTTTACCTCAACCGTTGAGCTACCTTTAGTAACTGCTAAATTTCTTTGTACATAATCCCATTGCTCTTCATCTGTTCCTGGTGTTAAATTTGTAGCTTTTTGCGACCCATAATCTCTAGCAGGATTGTTATTTGCTACTTTTATGATTCTTGCCAACTCTCTAGCAGCTACTACAAAAGGTAAATCTTTACTACCAGGTGCTACAAGTTGAACATTTGTTCTGTCTGTTTTTCTTGCATCTGTTACTGTTGTTGCTGTTGTTACATCAGTTTCTACATTTCCTACAAAAGACATCATAGGTTTCCTTGTTAAAGCTCCCCATCTTCCCTCTCCAAAAATAGAAAATTTATCAAGTGTATCTGTATCATCCCAATTCATACAATTTAGGAACATACTTTCCCAAATATTACCAACTTGAACTAGCGCATCATCTACATCTGGATTTACTAATCCACCTAAAAGCTGACTAATCGCAAATGTAGTTCCTGCTGTTGTTGAGCCATCTATTTTTACATAGATGTCGTTTCCAGTTTCCCCTTTCCATTTTGCTGTTAGTTGAACATCTGTTGTATTATCAACTGCAACTACTGGCATATCTAAATTTGAATTTATAACCTCAGTAATTTTTGTTACAATAGTTGCTACTGTATCGCTTGTTGTAATTACGAATTGATCTGATTGAATATTGTTTATAACTACTCTATATGCTGCTGCTTCTGTTTGTGTTCCGCTTGGAGTAATATCTCCCGTTGCTGCAACTCCACTCTCGTCATCTTCTAGCGGGTAAATAGTTAGAGGAATTGTTCCTATACCATCTCCATTTGCTGGTAGTAATTGTTGTGTAGCTAAATGAATAGGCGACCCATATCCATAAATACTTCCAGCTTCACTTGCACTTGTTATTTGTCTTTTAGTAGTATCATATACTGCTGTTGTTGACCCTTGCCCTACTAATGCTAATCGTTGAGGTAAAAAAAATATCCCACCTTGTAAATTAACAAATTTTGTAGCAATTCCAACAACTCTTGCAACTGCTGATATATCTACTGCTGTACTAATTGACATTGTATCTCCTTATTTAATTTATTGCGTATTGATAATCAGCTTCCGCTATTATCATGCCATCTTCATTTCTTTTTATATCATTTGATATATACTCTAATTCTTGACCCTCGTATTGTGGCGAAAACTCCAAAAATTTAACAGATAATGACATTCTCATTGCCTGTACTTGTTCTATTTGATTTCCTTGCTGTTCTGGTTGAAAAGCTGTAACTGATTGAATCCATCTTTGAGACACTAAAGGTCTTAAATCTAAATATGTGTAAAATGATGACATCAATATATTTCTAATTAGTCTATATGCTCTCTGTGCTTCTTTTGCTGATTCTTCATCTCCTGCAAAATGTCCACCTGCAATATTATTTGACGATACTGCAAATCCATATATATCAATATTAAAAGTTCCATTTATTGTTTGATATTCTACCGTGTTACTTGCGTTACTATCTAAGTTATAATTTTCAAACCATACATTTACAATTGGTGTTTTATCTGCAGATTGATTTAACCACTTTTCAAAAGGATTTGACCTTTCTACATAAACGCTTAAATCCCATTTTGTTTGGTCTTTACCATCTGTTATTGCTAAAGCTTTTTGATTTGCTATTTCATTTGCTAAAATTTTAGCTATTTTATCTCTTACTATTTCAAATGTATCTCTCTTATCAATTAACTTATCAATCATTATAAAGCTCCAAAATTAATGTAACTATTCCTATTGTTCTATCTGGATTTGATTGCATAACTTTAAAAGTTCCACCATTTCCATTTATGTCATTAAACTTGCAAATCCAAGGTTTCATATTTGTATCTGCAATTCCAACTGGTAGTGAAAATCCATTATCCAATAAAGTTGATATTCTAACTGCAACACTTGCACTTCTACCACTTACTATTGTTCCAGTATCTGGGTCTACAACTTGTGATATGTCGTTTGAGTATCCTTTTAGTCCACCATCTATAATATCTGTTGAATTTCCACTTGGATCAATAAGCGTAATACTCCAGCCGAAACCACCTATACTATCTTCTAGTATAAGTTTTAAATCGTTTTCGACTAGAGTTCTTAAATTCATTATGCTTTTACTTCTCTTTCAACTTCAATGATAAACTTTTTAGTTTTTAAATCGTCAAATACTTTTTTACCACCTGCAAACATACTAGCTTCAATAATATCTCCATCTGATTTAACACCTTTTTTTGTTGTTAAACTTTTTCCAGCTGCTATTACATCTACTTTTATCTTTTTTGTTTTGTTTTTTGAAGCTTCTGCAATTGCTTCTGCTTCTGCTAGTTTTTGAGCTTCAATTATTTTAGTGATAATATCGTCTTCTTTATCATTACTTGTAAATTCAACTTCTAACTCTTTTAAAATAGCTTCTTGCTCTTCTCTGTTTAGTTTTTTTAATTCTGCTTTAGTTTGTGCCATAATTTACCCTTTTTTATGCAGTTGTAGTTAAACAACCAAATGTGTCAATCGCTGTTGGAATTAATAGAGGTCTTGTTCCAACTTCAATTTCAAGTCCGTCTCCATTACCTAAAATTTGTCCGAACATTTGAATATCTACCATCAACTCTCCGTTAGAAATTCTTTGAAATAGTTCTTCTGGAACTCGTGGGTCTCTTCCTCCAATTTTTGGAATAAGTCCAAATGTTGCATCTAGTCTCCCCTGAGAAGAACGAATAATCACTTTATCCGAATCTATATATTGTTTAGTTGTACCATCAGCTGGGTCTTCGTACCAAGCGTCATAAGTCCATACATCATATTTTCTGTTACCAATTTCCGCAACACCTCTATAGATTCCACCGTTCCCTAATCGTTGCATAGGAACAATTCCGCTACCCTCAATTCTTAATGAATCAAATCTTTTGTTTATAGCATCATCTGCTATGAAGTTTTCAAATGCTGTCTCTCCCATTTCTAATAAATCAGGGCTTCTTTTCCCATTTTTAGAAATTTCGTTAGCTAAAGCTGTAATATCTGCTGCAATTGTTGCACCTGATGCACCCCATGAAGCTGAAACAGTTGGAAAGTGTGATGTTTTTGGTTTGAAGTCAATTTCATAAACTGTTTTGTTTGATTCATCAACTAAATCAATTTTACCAGTTTGTAGAACTTGTGAAGCTTGAAGTTCGATTGTTCTTTGAATTTTCTCATTCATTCCCATACCAACATCAACCGCTTTTCTAATTGCGTTTACTTGGAAATCTACAGATTGAAAAGGATCTTCCCCTGGATTTCTTTTAGTTAAATCAAAAGCGTTTACAACTGCTTTTTCTCTAAGAATTGCAGGTTTATATGCTTTATTTGTAAAAAGTTCCGCAGCGTTCATTCTTGCACCTGTTGAAAGGTCTTGAACTGCAATAGCTACTTTTCTACCACTTCTTTTTATATCAATTTCTACTTCTTCACTTGAATGAAAGTTTTGTGGTGGTGCTTGAAATTGACCTGCTAAAAATCCTATTGGCTCTACGCCATCTTTATACGCTTGAAGCATTACTTTTGTAGTTGTATCACTCATTTTATAACTCCTTATTGATTATCTAAAATAGATAATTCTTGTTCACTTAAACCAATGATTGTAAAATCTCTTAGTTGGTCCAGCACCGCTTTATCAATGTTTGAATTATCTCCATCTGCATTAATAACTAATCTTTCAAATGAATATTCTCCACTTAAAGCTGCTCTAATAGAAATATCCCCTGCGCCTGTTGCAACTACATCATAAGTTACTACTGCTTTAGGTATTCCATTTTCATTTGTTACTCCACCTTTTACAAAAGGTACTAATTTTAAAGATACTGAATCTCTTGCTAGTATTGTTCCTGCAACTATAGTTCCAGCTCCAGCAAATGTTAATAAATCATCCTCAAAAACACCGTTTTTAATTTCGCAACTTCCTGTATCACAATTTGTTACTGTTAAGTTTGACATTCTAAGCTCCTTTTACTTTTGATAAGTCTACATTTAAAACTTTTGCTAAAGATTGCTCTTTTGCTTCTTGTTTTGCTGATTCTTCATCTTTTCCATTGTCTAGATTCTCTTGTGGAGTTTCTACATTTCCTAAATTTTCATTTTCTCTATCTTTTTTTTGTTGGTTATTTAAACCAAATGCAGTGTATTTTGCAATAACTGTTTGAGATAAAGATTCGCTCCCCTCAATACATTCTAAAGCGAATTTATCCGCACCTGTACTTTTTGCCATTTCGATATGAGCGTTTACTCTATCTTTTTCTCCTGCAACACCAGCACTAAATACTTGAGTGTATAAGTCTGGATATTGCGACTTAAATTCTTCAACTGTTTTCATTGATTTCTCCTGTTCTATTTTTTTTTCGATTTGTGCTGACGCTGGGTTTTCTCCCAAATCTTCTTCACTAAGCCCTACTTTTGCATTTGGTATAGCTGGTATTGTTACGACACTAGCTTCCTGTAGTTGCCATTTTGTAGCCTTATATGTTTTTCTTCCATTCTCGTTATTCTCTTCTATTAATACTTGTTTATCTATTTGTATCCCTACTGAAAAAGATTTCATTATATTTCTTTCAATTTTTCCAAATATCTCCATAGCTTTTGAATCTTCTGAATCGAATCTTGCCATTGCTTTAACTTTACCGTCTTCAAGTCTTACATTTTCCCATATTCCTATAGGTAATGAATAATCGTTATGCTGTAAAAGAACTGGCATTATATCTTTTCTACTAAAATCTATTGCATTTTCACTATGATCTAATATAAGGTCATATACCCCGTCTTTATAATTGTACCTTATTACTTTTGTTTCCTCAGATAATACTGCTTTAACTGTTTTGTTTTCACTATCTATAGTGGCATCTACTATTATTGCACTATTAAAATTTGTTTTATCCATTACTTACTCCTATATTTGTTAAATCTGCTATAAGCCCAGCATCTTGAAGTGGTTTTTGTGCTATAGCTTTTTGCTCGTTTTCTCTCTTTTGTTGCTGAATTACTTTAGAGTATTTCATACCTGTAATATCTCTACTCGCTCTATCTGCTGTAACCCAACCTCTATCGTACAACTCTCCATATGCTTTAGCTGTTTTAAGTAAATCAATACTAGGCTTAATTGCACCAGCCCAATTTGACATAACCCATGCACCGTATTTATCCCACTGATTAGTTCTGTATGCTTCTAAAAATCCATCTGCTTTTATATTATCATTTAGTATTTCAGCTAAAAAGAAGTCTTCGTAAACATAGCTTAAAAAATTATCTCCGAAATCATCTCGCATTTTTTCAAGATACATTTTAAACTCACTAACCGCGGCTTGACTTGCGGAATAATTTGAACTAAATCCTAATGTCATTATTTCTGGTGGCATTTCATTCGCCCACGCTATTGCGTTTATAATAGCCTCTTCAAATACTGCAAAATTAACATTTGGTCTTTTAGTATCGTATGAATGTGGTTTTTCTCCATGTTGTAATTCTTGGAAAATTAGCCCTGGCATTTGTGCTGAAAATTCAACATCTTTACGACCTTGGCTATCATTTTGAGTTTGAATAGTATCTTTTCTAGTAGCTGATTGAGAAAATGGGGTCGACGACATTTTATCCTCTCCCTTTTCAATCCATAAAGCTAACATTGCATTTATAACAGCTGCTCTCTGTTCACTATCTCTATATCTATCAATCTCTTTTAATGATTGCATAACTAATCCCAATAGTGACTGACCTCGCACCTGTCCTATTAGTTTTTCAGTACCATAATATAAAAATGCTTGTTTTCTTCCAGTTCTAGAAGTATTTACAGGTATTCTTGTATATTTTCCTTTTTCATTTTGAACATAGTATGCAATGTGTCTTTTTGATTGATTTAATTCTACACCATAATCAATGGTATTTCCTCTTGCTTTTATCTCTTTTAATAAGCTATCACTCATTGGTGTTTTTACATTTTCAGCGTCTATAAGTTGAACATTAGGAGTTCCATTTTTATTTGTTCTTAGAACTACAAGCACATCTCCACTTACTATAGCCATCATTCTAGCGTTTCTTTGAATAGCTGCAAATTTTTCTTGTCTTGAGTAATCACAAAGCTTTTCAGATTTTCCCCATATCTCAAATCTTCTCTCTATTGTTTCCGCAAATTTATCCGCTTCCTCATCTGAAATACCTAAAATAATATTATCTGGCATTGCTTCTAGTTTTAAGCCTTTATTTATTTCATTTGTGATTAATCTTCTAATTAATCCTCTTGCATATAAATTTTCATTAAAAAGTTGTTTTGATCTTTTTCTCAAAGTCCAATAGTCTACTATCTCAAAGTCTTTTGTAACTCCAAATCCTCCAGGGAACTTTTCCCCACTCCAATAGTTAGATTGATAAGGTACATCATAGCTCGGTAAATTTGCTAAATCTATTTTTTGTTTGTTTTGTTTTTTTTGTTTGTTTTTTTTGTTTTGTTTTTTTTGTTTGTTATGTTTTACCATGCTGGTCTCCCAACTTGTACACCTCTATTGCTTAATCTATTTTCTAAAATAGTAAGTCTATTATATAATGAATCTAATGTTTTATTTAATTCATCTATGTTAAATCTTGTTACTTGCGTTGTTGATTGACCTGTATCTAGTCTATATGATTGAACTCCACCACTTAATGCTATAAGCGCATCTTCAATGGCTTCTATTTGAGCTTTTGTTTTAGTAATCCGTTCTTGTATGTAAGTTGAATCCATTAATATAAACCTTTAAGTCATAATTTCAGACTCTTTGTTTGTTGCCATTTTCCTTTTAAAAGGTACTTTGGACTTAATTGTGTAAGTATATCATAAGTTAAGCTTAATTACAAGTTAATTAAAAAAAACTTTTTCACTCTCTAAATAATCCCAAAATTTAACCCAGTCTATATTATCCATTCCGAAATGGTCTATACATATTTTCTTAGCTAAAACCTCAACTGCACAGTTTCCATACACTAACAAATCCCACAACTCATTTTCTTTTCCACTTGGTCTAAACCATATATAAGATATATTACCTCTTGTATCTTCTACTTCTTTTAAATATTCTGCCGTTAATTCTTTTATTGCTTTATCTGTTAAATCCATTGGTGCGTTAAAATGATATGGTCTTTGTATTCCATCTACTTCGTGCCACTCTCTTCTTAATACTGGTGCTAATCTGTCTTTGTAATGGTCTACTGTTATTCTATATCCCTTTGTACCTTGTTGGGTTGTAAACTCTCCAAATTCTTGGATTTTTTGATTTTTGCTTGGTCTCTCTCTTCCTAAAATAGGATAAACATTTGAAACATAGTCGCTACAAAAAGAAGTAACTGTATCATTAGCATATCCCGCATCTACAAATGTAATTGCTATTTTGTATTGAAGTCCGTTATCTGCAAAATATACTTTTTCCTCAATTATTTCTCTTAACTTATTCCACGGCGTTGATGATAACTCGGTACAGTCTGTCTCACCCTCTTTTGTTTCAAGTCTCCAATAATCTATCACATAACATCTGAATCCTTTAGTCCATCCCATAACAGATACTGCTAAATTTCTTTTATGTACATCTACTTGACAAGTCAATAATAAAATATCTGATCCACTATTTTTATTTGCATATAAGTTTGGCACTTGACCGCTCTTATATTCATATCTTCTATGAGCCGAAACTGATTGAAACTTAATATTTCCTCCTAATTTTTGGAAAGGCTCTCCTAAAACTTCATTATAAAAAGTTTGCAAATCTTTTATATTTTTTGTTTTTTTAGTTTCTGGTTCATAAGCGTCAAGATATGAAGCTACACATTTATACCATGGCTGGAATCCAATAGGAGAGTAAAAAGCTGGTAAATGATAACTTCTTATCCCCTCTTCTATTGGTTTTGCTGTTGGAATCCATTCTGCATTGTCTTCACTAAATAATTTTTGTTTATCGTGTTCATAATGTGAATGTCCACACTCTATACAGTCATATCTTACTGAATCATTTATGAGTGTTCCTTTTTCTGTTTCCCACTTGAAACCTCCGATAAGTCCTGTCTCTTTATCTGTATATGACCATCTTAAAAATTGAGAATGACCGCATTTTAAACATTTTACAAAGTATTTTCGCTGGTCTCCTTTTTTATATGATTTTAGTATTTTAGAGTTTGCTTTTATAAGTGGGGTTGATCCTCTTAAAATTTTTCGTTCTTCCCAAAATGCAGAACACCTATTATCTGTTAATTTGTCTGGGTCTCCATCATCTCCTAGTGAATCTTTCCATTTATCTAACTCATCTTTAAGCATAGCCAAAATAGATAATGACTGTTTTGTGAATCCACTTTGTGCCGACCCCATAGCCATATAACCGCCGCCCTCAAACTGTAGTATGTCTTCTGTTTGTCCTGTTTTTCTTGTATTTTCCTTATCGTTTGACCTTATAATATCTCTAAATCCACTATGATTAATCATAGGCATAATACTATTATCGAGTCTAGCTTTTTTTATAACATTATCAACAGTTACAAACATCATTGGCAATGTTTTTACATGAGCCATAAAATATAATAATGCAGATTCTAAAAATGTGGTGTATCCAACTTGTACACCTTTCATCATTGACACCTCTCTTACATCGCTATCTATATCCATGCAATCCAAAGGTTCTTTTAAATATGGAAATAAATCATATCTTATATACCCCGGGGAACTTGTAACAGATTGAGGAAGGTATCTATATTTTTCATTGAATTCTACTGGAGTTAATCTCTCAATATTGTCTGTTATGTTTTCTATTTCACTTAATAACCATTCAATACCTATTTTATCTAAATTCATTTTAGCAGACTTTCTAGAGTTTTTTTCATTTCATTTTTAACTGGTTTTATATATGATGATATTTGTTCATTAATAAAACTTCTAACTTCTATTTTTGTACTTCCACTTTTTACCATATTATAAACTTGGTTACTTATTGACTTTGACCCATCTTCTAATAGTTGATTAAATCCTGTATTTATTGGGTCAAATATTCCTAACTTCACAAGTCTTACAGATACTAACTCTTTTTTTCTCTCTTTGTTTTTTAAATTCTTTTCTTCAATATCTTCTATTAATTTTCTAGCTCTTAGAAAATCTACCAAAGCATAATCAGTTCCAAATTCATTTATGGCTTCTTCTATTGTATATTTTAAGTATTTTTTTAAACTTTGTGGTATTGGTGTTCCGTTATCTGTTATATCTAGTGATACATTTTTTTTATTTTCTTTTGCTGCTCTTTGTCCTGTTGAGTTTTCTTTTTTATCAACTTTTACAAATTCATATACTTCTGGCTCTTCATTAAAATCATTTTTAACTTTTTTAACTTTTTGCGTATAGGCGTTTTTTCTTTCATTTTGTTCTGATTTTTTTTTAATATAGTTTTTTGTAACTTCGTGGTCTAAGTCTATACGCTTACCGTCAAAAGCTTCTTTAAGTTGATTATTACACGCTTTTGTTATTGCAGCTGGACTTACATTTACTAGCCTTGCTAGTTCACTTTTTGATATATTTCTCATTTTGCAAGTATATCATAAAAGTTAAAAAAAGTTAAAAAAGTTTTTGAAAAGTTAAAAGAAGTAAAAACATTGGAGTTTGTTTTTTTTCCGCCGTGGCAAAACAAAAG
>Ga0193963_1000326_pt1 | contig 25078 bp, 26 predicted proteins | sample FB_6_MG_FD_140359 | JGI IMG/M metagenome (GOLD analysis project Ga0193963, IMG submission 140359) | Microbial mat bacterial communities from the Broadkill River, Lewes, Delaware, United States - FB_6_MG | ecosystem: Environmental > Aquatic > Freshwater > River > Microbial mats | place: USA...
TAGCTATTGTGGATAATACATTATTTTGAGTGTTAAGAAGTATCTTTAAGTTTGAACCAAACATTAAAATTATTCTAATACTGTATGCTAACACTATGAATATAATAAATGAAACTTCTTTTAAAATACTATTTTTTGCAGAATCAAAATCAAATCCATCGATAAATGTTTGAGAATAAAACCAGCCTAGATCTTTTGTAATTACAAGTAATAAAATACCAGTGATTGTTCCTAACATTAAGATTGACATGTAAATAAACTTTGATGGAATTGATAGATAAGATGAAACTTTCAAGTTTATTTTTTGTTTAATTGATTCTTTTATTGTAGTTCTCTCACGAATTAATGCTTGATCAATCCCAATAAACATACCTAGTATTACAGTTCCAAATAGAACTTTTAATGCACTTTCAATTGGAAACTCAAAATAAATAGTATTAAATAGTGCTAGAAAAACTCCAGTAATAATAAATATTTTTTGTTCAAGAAAAAATTGTGCTTTAATTTGTTTTTCTATAGAAAGTTTGTCAATAGATTTTTGTAAATTAAGTCTAAATAGCAGAGCAATAAAAAAGCCAATAAATAGAGGGACTACTAATTGAAAGAGATTTAAAGAGTCTAGAAAAGGACAAACTCTTCCTCCATATATAGAGAATATGATAAAAGCAAATAAATAGTGAAGAGAAGTTGTTTTATTAACATTATTATTAATTTTATCATCCTTTTAAATAGCTTTTATTTTATTATTTTTTTCTTTAAAAGTATTTTTGTTAATTTAATTGGAGATAATTATATCAAATTTTTATATAGTGATTGTTTAATGAAATATTAGCAAGAATTATAAAGAGTTAAAATTTCTAATATTTCATTTTTAATTTAAAACTTATTACCAGGCTTTTATCTCGTTATATACTGAATCTCTTTCTATAGGTTCAAAACCAGAGTTTTTAATTAAGTCTACAAAGTTTTGTAAAGGAATACCATTTGCACTTGCTGCTCCAGCTGCACTTTGAATTGATTCTTTTTCAATTGTTCCATCTAAATCATTTGCACCAAATTCTTGTGCAAGAAGTGCTAATTTTACAGTAGATGTAACCCAGTAAGCTTTTATATGTGATATATTATTAAGTAAGATTCTAGCAATTGCAAGAGTTTTTAAGATTTCTTGTCCTGTTAAAAAATCTTTTACTTTTAAGAAGTTATTTTCTTTTTGATATACAAGTGGAATAAATGCATTAAAACCATTTGTTTCATCCTGTAAATCTCTTAGCCTTAACATATGATCAATCCTGTGCTCTCTTGTCTCTACATGGCCAAAAAGCATAGTTGCATTACTTTGTTTTCCTTTTTCATGCCAAAGTTTATGAATATTTAACCATTGTTGTGAGGTTACTTTCCCTCCGCAAATTCTCTTTCTAACCTTTTCATCAAAGATTTCTGCACCACCGCCTGGCATTGAATCTACACCACTTTCAATCATTTTTGATATAATCTCTTCGTATGAAAGTTTGTACTCTTCCGCTAAGAAATGAATTTCTGCTGCTGTTAATGCTTTTACATGAATATGTGGATATTTTTCTTTTATTTTTCTAAATATATCTAAGTACCATTCTAGTCCTGTATCTGGATTATGAGCAGATACTATATGTACTTCTTTAATATCATTCTTAGAGGATTCTTCCACCATTTTTAAAATTTCTTCATGTTTTAATGTATATGGTTTAGGATTTTTCCTACTTGCGCTATATGCACAAAATTGACAAACATCTTTACAAATGTTTGTAGGATTAATATGTCTATTTATATTAAAATATGTTTTCTTTCCATGTTTATTTTCTCTAATTTTATTAGCATATGATGCTAGTGTAAAAAGATCTAGGTCATAAAGTTTGATTGCGTCTTCATATTCAAGTTTTTCATTATTGTCTAATTTTTCTATAATACTCATTTATTCTTCTTAATTTTATTTTTTATTTACAGTCAATATCTTTACTGTATTTCCCATCATTACTTCTATGAATAAATCCAATACAGTCTTTATTTAAATCAAGGTCTTCAAAAGCTATTTTATAAACTGTACTTTTAACCTTTGTTTCTTTATCTTCTACACTAAGTTTATTTATAACTTTTATATTAGAGATATTTTTATGTTCTAATGTTGATAAAACTTCTTCCATCTTCATATTTTTTGTAGTTGTGATAAATATAAAACCAGCTAGTGCAATTAATGTTACAAGTGAAATTAAGATAATAGTCTTTTTAGGCATTTTCCTTATTTCAGTTTGTGTACTCATACAACCATTTCTTTTAGAGGTTTAAAGTTATCATTCTCTTTATCATAAAAATCAATTTTTCCAGATTCTATATCATAATACCAACCATGAATTTTAAGTTCACCAGTTTTTAAAAGTTTTACAATATCTGGATATGTCATAAGGTTATCTAGCTGATGTCTAATAGAGTTTCTTTCTGTCGCTCTATACATTTCTTCTTCTGTTGTAAACTTTTTATTTTTAAGTGTTCTTTCTTTAGCTTGTTTACCAAGATTTAGCCAAGTTTTAATATGAATAAATGAATCATTATCTGGAATCTCTTGATATAAACTTTTACATGCCCCACAATGTGAATGTCCACAAACAATAATATGTTTAACTTTTAAAACTGCAATTGCAAACTCAATTGCTGCAGCACTTCCGTGAAAGTCTTCATCATGTTTAAATGGAGGTATGAAGTTACCAACATTTCTTAAAATAAACATATCACCAGGTCTTGTATTTAACATTAAGTCTGGTGTAACTCTACTATCTGAACAACCAATAAACATAACTTCTGGATGTTGTCCATGTTCAACTAATTCTTTTAACTCTGCTTCTATTCTTGGGAAATTGTATTTTCTAAAATCTTCATTTCCTTGGATTAAATTTTTTAAAACCATTTTATTTACCTACACTTTTTATAATTCTTTGATCTTTTAAAGTTATTGCTGTAACTTTTTTAACAGTATCTTTTTCTTCATCATCAACATTTCTATATTCTACTAAATAATCTACTTTATGGCATGAAACTAAAACTGTATATTGTGAAAGTTTTATAGTTTCGCAATTTTTCATATTTATATAGTTTTCATTTGCAAATGAAAACATAGTAAAAAATGTTAAAAGTAAAAGTTTTTTCATCTTAATTCCTTTAGTATTTTACATACTTCTGTTAAGTCTTTCTTATTTACATCTGTTTTTGCAATTAATCTAATAATTGCACTTTTTACTGTTGGTTGCCTAATAGCTCCAACTAAATATCCTCTTTCTTTTAATACTTCTTGTATCTCTAAAACTTTTTTATTATTTGAAATATCAATAGGAATAATTAAACTATCTGACTTTATACCCAAATTATCATTTATAATTTGTAAATTTGAAGTAATTTTACCCTTTAATTTTTCAGTATTTGATAAAATATATTTTAAAGATTCTAAACCTAAGGCAATATCAAATAAAGATGGTGCAGTTGTATAGATAATTGCTTTAGCTCTATTTATTAAAAACTCAATAATATGTGAACTTGCTAAGATATATGCGCCGTAACTTCCATAGGCTTTTCCTAAAGTCCCCATTTTTATATGATTCTTTTTAGGAGTGATATTATAATAATCGAAAATACCAAGTAAATTTTCTCCTATAACACCCGAAGAATGTGCTTCATCAACTATTAGCAATGCATTTTTTTTCTCTGCAAATTCAAAAATTTCACGTGGGGCAATATCTCCTTCCATAGAATAAACTCCTTCTATGGCAATTAGCTTCCTCCCTTTGTTTTCACAAGTTTCAAACTTCTGTTTTAAATCTTTATAATCATTGTGTTTAAATATTATAATTTGATTTTTATTTAATAGTTTAGCTGCAAGCATTCCACTTGCATGATATTCTTCATCTATGAAAAGTGTATCACCTTTTCTAACAAGTGCTTCTATCATTGATATATTTGCTAAAAAACCACTACCAACAACAACTGCGTCTTCAAAATTGTTGGCTTTTTTTAAGGCATCTTCAAAATCTTTATGAATTTGACTATATCCATTGACTAATATGGATGCTTTTGGAGCAGTATATTTTTCTTTTGATACACGCTTATACGCATTTTCAAAAATTTCTTTATTTCCTGCTAAACCAAGATAATCATTTGATGCAAGATCTATTAGATTTTCATCATAAATAACTCTAGTTCTTAAACGATTAGATTTTTTGATAGTATTTAGTTCTTTAGAATACAACAGATGCCCCTAGTAATTTTGTTATTTTATAAAAAAATCGATTAAAAAGTGGTAAATTTTTTATAATGCTATGGTTTTGCTATTGTGCTAAGTTACAATTTCTTTACCTACTAATTAAAACGTCCTTCATAGTAGAAAAAAGAGCAAAGATTTATCTTTAGCTCTTTTTTACTATTGATTTTCATTTCCTTTAAAGTTCATATAATATTTATTACAAAAAAAATTATTAATTAGATATAATACATCATTTAAAATTAAGGTTTAAACATGTTATCAAAAATAAAAGAGTATTTAGGTCATGGAAAAGATCATATAGTAACAGTGATTTTAAAAGGACTTTTTTGGTTAGCTCCTATTGCAGCAGTAACTATTATAGTACTTTGGGTTTATGAAAAGGCTGATTCTCTAACTGGACAACTTTTTAAAGTGTTTGGATTTGAACCAGCGAACTTCCCAATATTATGGACATTTATTGGAGTAGCTTTATTGGGTTTCTTAGCTTATGTTTTAGGTGTGTTTGTAGAAACTGGGTTAATGAACTTTATTCCAAAAATGTATTCGAAGATTCCAGGTTATGGAACTATAAAAGAATTAATAAATATTTTTAATACTTCAAAATCTGGAGAGAAAAAGGTACTAGTTGTACTTGTAAATGGATTTGCAAAAGATGATTATAATATTGGACTTATGTATTCAACAAAAGAATCTGTCATAAAAGACCATTATACTGTGACCTTGTCTATGACTCCGATACCAAATGGTGGATATATGTTTGAGACTCATAAAGATAAAATTTATGTAATAGAAGAGGCTACTTTTGATTCAAATTTACAGTATTTACTTTCAATGGGTGTGAAGTCAATGGCAGAAATTTTAAATATTGAACCAAAACCTATTAAAGAATATAAAACTATAAGCCAATTTTTAGAAGAAAAAAAATAGTATCAGGTACCGATTAATTTACCCTTGTAGAATAAAATAATATTTAAGAGAGATTAATGTTACAAAATAGTGAAAAAACTTTATTATTTATAATTAAATATTTACCTCTTTTATTTATTTTACTTCTCTCATTATTAGTTACAACAGTAATAGAATTATCAAATAAAAACCTTATTAAAGAAAATATAAAAGAGACTTCAGATTTATATATGAAGTTTCATAATGAAGATATAAAAGAAGAAGTTGAAAAAGTATATAAATATATAGAGAATGAACAAAAAAATAGTATTAATGAATTAAAAAAGTATATTAAACAAAGAGTTTATGAAGCCCATTCAATTGCAACAAGAATTTATGAAGATAATAAAGATACTAAAAGTAAAAAAGAAATATTAGAACTTATTAAAACTGCACTTGGAAGTATTATTTACAACAAAGGTAGAGGTTACTTCTTTATAGATAGTGTTGAAGGAATTGGCCTTTTACAGCCCTTAAACAGACAATTAGAAAATAAAAGTAAACTTGAGTTTAAAGATGCAAAAGGTTATCAATTTGTAAAAACTATTGTTCAAACGATTAAAGATAAAAGTGAAAGATATGATACTTATTATTGGTATAAAGGTGGTGACAAATTAAATTCTTATAAAAAGATGAGTTTTTATAAATATTTTGAACCTCTAAATTTTGCTATTGGAACTGGCGATTATATTGATGACTTCTTACATGAAATGAAGGAAAGAATTCTTAAAAATATTAGAGAAATTAAGTTAAAACAAAATGGTTATATATTTTTATTGAACCACAATGGAAAGGTTCTTGCTCATATTAGAGAAGAGACTATTGGTAAAAATTTCATTGATGTTGAGGATAGAAATAAATTTAAATTTGTAAAAGAAATGATAACTAAAGCAAAAAGTGAAGAGGGAAGTGGTTTTATTTCTTATTATTATTCATTAACAAACAAAAATCCTTATAAAAAAACTACATTTATAAAAAACTTTGATGAATGGAAGTGGATTATTGGAACAGGCTATCATGATAAAGATTTAAATTTAATTATAAAAAAAGAAACTGAGAAGTTAGAAAATAGATATCAAGAAGATTATGAATTAGTATTATTGATTAGTTTTATTGCCACTTTACTTTTATTAAGTTTATCTATATTTATTAGTAAAATTTTAGAAAGAAAATTTGTTAGCTATCGAAATAGAATTAAAATGGAAGAGATGGAGTTTAAAAATCTTTTTGAAACAAGTGATGTTGGTTTAGCGATTAGTGATGATATGGGGAAATTAATTAGAGTTAATAAGAAGTTTATAAATATGCTAGGATATGATAATTCTTCAGATCTCATAAATAAGCATTGGAATGAGCTTTCTCATAATAATTTCATAAAAGAAGAAAATGATATTTTTAATGATCTAAAAGAGAAGAAAATTGAAAAGTGTAGTATTGAAAAAGTTTACAGAAAAGAAAATGGTAGTGTATTTGATGGTTATTTTACTGCAAATTCTTTTTATATAAACGGCAAGATTAAATATATATTATCTTCATTAATAGATATTTCGGACGTAAAAGCAAAAGATAATTTACTATTTCAGCAATCAAAGATGGCAGCAATGGGTGAAATGCTTGCAAACATTGCACATCAATGGCGTCAGCCATTAAGTACAATTAGTACAGCATCATCTGGAATGAAAATTCAAAAAGAATTTGGAAGTTTAAGTGATGAAGATTTGATTTCTTCATTAGATATAATTACTTCTTCTTCAAAATACTTATCTCATACAATAGATGATTTTACTGAATTTTTTAATCCTAATAATAAAGAAAAAATATTTATTAATACTGATGAAGTAATTGATCAATCTTTAAAATTAGTTTCTGCACAATTTAAAAATAAAGAAATTATAGTAATAAGAGATATTGACGATATCAATTTAGAAATATTAAAAAATGAATTAATTCAAGTTTTAATGAATATTTTAAATAATGCTAGAGATGCGTTAAAAAATAAAGAAGATGAAAAATTTATTTTTATAAAAGTAAAAAAAGAAAAATATGATTTAGTTATTGAGATTAAAGATAATGCAGGAGGAATTCCTAAAGATATTATTGATAGAATATTTGAACCATATTTTACTACTAAGCATAAATCTCAGGGTACTGGAATAGGTTTGTATATGGTAGAAGAAATTATAAAAAAACATATGAATGGAAAGATTAAAGTTGAAAATGAAAAGTTTCTTTATAAAGAAAAAGAATATACTGGTGCTAAATTTAAAATCTATATTCCTATTAATATTTAAAGTGTAATATTTTCCAAGAAGTCAATATCTTCATTTACTACAATTATTATATCAATACAAAAACTCACATCTAATTTTTTTATTTGTAAATAATAATCAATACTTCTTTTTATTTTTGATAATTTAGCAGGTGTAATATTATTTATAGCAATCTCGTAATCGTTTGCAGACTTAACTTCTATAAAATGATATGTGCTTTCCTTTTTTGCAATTATATCAATCTCACCAAGTTTTTTAGCATAAAAGTTTTGTTCTATGATTTTAAATCCTTGTGAGTAAAGATACTCACAAGCTTTTGTTTCAGCAATATTACCTTTATTGCGGCTCAAAATTAACCACCACCTACAAATTGTAATAATTCTAATTTATCATCATTTCTTACAATATAGTTATTCCATTCATTTTTTTTTACAATTTCCATATTAACAGCCGCTGCCATAACTTTATCTTCTACTTGTAATTCGTTGATTACTGCTTGAAGTGTAGAGTTATCGTTAAACTCTTTTTTCTCACCATTTACAATAAGATTCATTTCTTACCTTTATTTTTTTAAGTTTTCAGATTTTATCTAATTTTTCTTTTATTTTTATCAAAAAAATTGAATCCTTTAATATTGATAATAAAATTCTATTTAATAGGCTTTTTTAGCAATGAAATAGCATAAAAAGGTATAATATTTTTTACTATTTTAAAGGATATTTATGAAAATTGAGTTGTATTATGATTCTACTAAGTTTGATTTAGAGATTGTACTTGTTAAAAGTTTTAAAGCTTGTACCAAAGAGACAAAAAAAATATTAAAAAGTTATAACTTTACTCCTACAGAAGGTTCTGCTTTACTATTACTTGATTTAAAAAAACTATATATAGGTGTAAATAAACTAAAAGGTGAAGATTTAAAGATTGCACTTTCTAATGCTATAAGAGAAGTAAAGAAATATAAATATAAAAATATAAAAGTTTCTTTATTTCAAGAAAATAAAGAACTAAATTTAAAACAAGTTGTTGAGGGTTTAGTTTTAGGTGAATATAGTTTTCAAAAGTATAAATCTAAGATTAAAAAAATAAATTTAGAAATCCAGATTGATTATAAGAATGCGAGTAAAACAACCAGTGAGTTGGGAAAAGAGCTATTAGATGTTAAAACTATTTGTAATAGTGTAAATATGGTTAGAGATATTGTAAATACAACTCCTGAAGATTATTATCCAAAAACAATGGCAAAAAGTGCTAAAAAAATTGCATCAAAAAATGCTTTAGAATGTAAAGTTTATGGTGAAAAATATCTAAAGAAAACTGGTATGAATGCAATGTTAGCAGTTGGTCGCGCATCAAGACATGAAAGCCAATTAATTCATTTAACATATAAACCAGAAAATCCAAAAGGTAAAGTAGTTGTTGTTGGAAAAGGTCTAACATATGATGCTGGTGGACTTAGTTTAAAAAATTCAGGTGGAATGGTTTCTATGAAATGTGATAAGAGTGGAGGAAGTGCAGTTTTAGGAATTATGAATGCAATTTCTGACTTAAATTATGAATACGAAGTTCATGGAATAATAGGCGCAGTAGAAAATATGATTGGTGGAGATGCTTATAAGCCTGATGATGTTTTAAAAGCAAGAAATGGTGTAACAATAGAAGTTAGAAATACAGATGCAGAAGGAAGATTAGTTCTTGCAGATTGTTTATGTTACGCTCAAGATGAAATTAAAGATATTGATTATATTTTTGATGTGGCAACTTTAACTGGTGCTTGTATTGTCGGGCTTGGTGAATACACAACGGGTGTAATGGGACATAATGATAAGTTAAAAAAGAAAATTGATAAAGCTTCGAAGGAATCTGGAGAGTTTGTTGGTTTTTTACCTTATAATAGATATTTGCCAGCAATGATAAAAAGTTCTATTGCTGATATTACAAATAGTGCTAGTTCACGTTCAGGTGGAGCAATAACTGCAAGTTTATTCTTAGATAATTTTATTAATAAAGAAAATAAGAAGAAATGGTTACATTTTGATATAGCCGGAGCTGCTTATAGAGAAAAATCATGGGGATACAATTCTTATGGTGGAACAGGAGCTGGTGTTAGACTTATTTTAGAGTTTATAAAAGGATTAAAATAGCTGAAAAGCTATTTTAATACCTTTGTTCATAATCCTTGTATAGATTTATGATACTTCTCTCGTATTCTTCTTTAAACATAGAATAATTTTTAATTTTAATTGGAACCTCATTTGATAGAATTTCAAAAGGTTCTAAGCCTTCTTTAATTCCTTGAATAAGTGAACTATGCAAAAATTCAAGATACTCAATATTTTCATCTATTACTGATTTGTCGTAAGAAACTTCTCCATGCCCTGGAACTAATGTTTTGAAATCAAGGTTTTTTAGTTTTTTCAAAGTAGAAATCCATTTTTCAATATCTGCATGAGGAGTTGCAAGAGCTCTTTGGTTAAATATTAAATCTGATGTGAAAAGCGTTTTAGTATTTTTATCTAAAATCACAAGATCACTTTCTGTGTGACCTTTAAATAGAAGAATTTCTAGTTCATAATTATCTAAAATTAGTTTTTTATTCTTTAAAATTTTATTAGGAACTTTTACTTTTGTTGAGTATGAACTTTCTTTAATTAATCTATTCATATTACTTAAATAAAGTTCTCCATTGTTTTTAATCTCATTTAATACAAATTCTGTTGCATAAATATTTGCTTTTTCAAAAGCATTATTTCCTAAAAAATGGTCTGGGTGTTGATGTGTATTAATTACATGGATTATAGGTTTATTCGTAATCTTTTCAATCTCTTTTTTTAAACTTAAAGCATAGTCTACAGTACTTCCTGTATCAATTAAGATTACAGATTCTTTTGTAATTATAAAAGCAGTATTTGATATATCACCCTTGTTTTCTATTGAGTAGTACTCTTTTTTACCTTCAACATAATAAGTATTATGAGCAACTTTTATTGGTTTCAAATTATAGGCAAGGAGCTCATGAAAAAAGAATAGAGAAAAAACTAGATATTTCATTATAGTGCCAATTTAAATTCGTTTCCATCATTATCAAAGAAATGCATATCAAAATTTTTTGCTTTGTTTTTAGCTTCAAAGATAAATCTTGGGTTTTCACTAATAACAGAAGTTGTTTTAATAGTTGAAAGAGTTTTATTCTCTTGTTTTATTACAATTTTATTTATAAAAAATTCTGAAGAACCAAATACTAAACCTGTTTCCATAGGATGAAAAATTGATGCTTTGATTCTTTTTCTATCTTTTTTATTAAATACTTTAATCTTTCCTGTTCCTAATCTTTCTGCAAATTCATCATTTCCCGTTGATAAGCTAGAAACATCACAACCACCACCTGCACTTTTTATAAGAGCAGTACTTACATGCCATATATCATTTTCGTCTAAAACAAGAACTCTAAGGGGTGTTTCTGCAGCAACTTTTATATTTGTAGAAACAACTGGTAAAATATTCGATACTTTCATATCAGCAATAAGTGGAATAGGGTTATAATCTGCAAAAAGAACCATCCTTTTGCTGTTTTTTATTTTTGAGGCATCTACAAATATTGGAACTTGTAGAGAGTTGTCTGCAAAATTAGGAACTTTAATTCTAATTTTTTCTTTATCAATTATATATTTTTTATCACCAATTATTGGTTTAGCAATATCGTTAAATGTTGCATCTTCAATTTTATCTTCTGCATTTAAACTTAAAACAATTGTTATAGAAACAATAAGCATTAAAATCTTTTTCATAGAGATACTCCTAATAAATTATAAACTTATTATAATCTTTATATATAGCTTCATTATAGCTATGAAAAAAATGCTAATTTGAGGCTATATATAAAGATTACAATTACAGATTAGATTTTTAAGGATAGATAATATGAAAAAACTTATTTTTTTAATTGTTGCAAGTATTAGTTTATTTGCAAATAAAGGTGAAATGCAAATATTACAACCTTTTTCAAGTACTTGTCCAAAAGCTTGGCTTGATGATATGAAAACAATTGCAAAAAATGTAGAAATAGTTACTGTAAAAAGTAACAAAGGTATAAAAAGAGAAGTTGGTGTTCCCGTAGAAATTCAATCATGTAATACTTCATTTTTAAATGATTTTGTATTTGAAGGCAATGTACCAGTAAAAGCTATAAAAGAGTTTTTTTTAAGTACTCCTAAAGATGCCATAGGTTTAGCTTTACCAGCGGCTCAAAATGATAAAACTATAAAGACTGTTTACATATTTTTTGATAATGAAAAATATGAAGAGTTTGGAAAATATAAATAGTAGTTTATTCTAAGCTTGCTTTGATTAAATTTTTTAAATTAGCATTTATTTTTTTCGCAATAATATCTTCTTTTTTTAAAGCAAAATATTTTCTATATGAGATGTAAATAGTTTCATCTTTTTCATATATAGATATTGCAAGAGGACAATATGTGATATTGTGAATATTTTCTTGAACCATTTCTAAAGTAAAACTAGTTTTACAAACTAAGATATTTCTTCCATTTTTTAATACTTTCTTTTTCTTTAGAATCTCTGCAACTTTATTTGTAGATTTTGCTAAATCTAATTCATGAACTATAGTATAACTTTCATGTAATAATTCATTTTTTAAATTGATTAGAACTTCTTTATACTCTGTATTTTTAATTTCAATAGTAAATATTTTCTTATTTTCAAATACTTTGTATTCTGCAAATAGGTTACTTATAAAAAGAAAAGTTAGAAAAATCAATTTATTCATTAAAAAGCCTTTTTTATTTTAAATAATATATGAAGATACATTTTTAAAAGATTTAAGTAGTTTAATACTTTCTTCCTTTGGCATAACTGCAATGGTTGTAGATAAAGCATCTGCTAAAGTAGCAGTTGGAGCAAGTATTGTCACATTTTTTGTAAAGTTTGCAGAGGTACCTGTCTTGGGGTTGAATAAGTGATGATAGTTTTCATTAAACTTAGTTCCATATCCAGCAGAGCTAGAAATTGCTTGATTTTTTAATTCAACATAGTTTGGAAGTTTTTTTGAATTTTCAATTTTAGGAAAACCAATTTTCCAAGTATTTCCATTATTATGTTTGCCTAGTCCTCTTATTTCTCCTAAACTTATTAAGGCGTTTGAAAAACCTTTTTTTGATAAAAGTTCTGTGATTTTATCGGTAATGAATCCTTGTGCAATTCCATTTAAAGTAATACTCATATTTTTCTTTTTAAATTCTATTCTTTTTTTATTTATTGATATATTTTCAAAACCTATGTTTTTTTTGGCTTCTACTAGGTCTTTTTGAAATTCTCTACTCTGAAAATTTTTATTTTTTGAATAATATTTTGCATGAAGATTCCAAAGTGGTTGAACTGTAATATCAAAAGCTCCATGTGATAGTTGTGAAATTCTATTTGAAAAACTTAAAAGTTCAACTAGTTCTTTAGGAGGATTATTTAAAAAACCTTGTTTGTTTAATTGAACTATTGAAGAGTTTCTATGAAATAGGCTAAATATTTTCTCTAATCTTCGAATTTCTTTTACACATTCATTTAAACTATTCTCTATATATTTCTGGTCTAGATGATAAAGTAAAATACTAGATTGTGCACCCAGTGCAGTACCTTCCCATGAAGCTCTTTTCATATTTGCACTCAAACTTAAAGGTAAAAGTGAAAGGCCAAGCGTTACACTAGAAATTGAAAGAAACTTTCTTCTTGTTATATTTTGCATTATTTCGCCTTTCTAAATTTTGTTTTTTTATTAACTTTTACTTTTGCTACTTTTAAAATTGCACATTTATTATCATCATGATGTATATCAACACATACTAGACATTGAAAACACTCTTCATATTTAATTTTTCCATTTTTTCTATCTATTGCTTCATATTCACAACTTCTACTACATTGATGACATGGATTACCACATTCTTTTCTTCTTGGTAACCAATTAAATATTCTAACTCTTCCAAGAAGTGAGTAAAAGGCTCCTAATGGACAAATAAATCTACAAAAACCTTTGAAAATAAACATACTTAAAACTATCCAAAATAGTGCATAGAGTACATAAGGCCATGATCTATCAAATTGCAAGGTTATTGATGTTTTAAATGGTTCTACTTCAACTAGTGAATCACTTAGTGTTGGCGCATAAAGTGCAAGAAAAACTAATATACCAAGTATAAAGTATTTTAAATAAACTAATTTATCATTGATTTTTGGTGGAACTTTAATTTGTGGGAATTTTAATACTTTGCCTAGTTTATTAGAAAGCTCTTGCAGTACTCCATATGGACATAACCAACCACAGAAGGTTCCTCTTCCCCAAATAAATAAAGATATGATTACAAAAAACCATATAACTAAAGAGATAGGATCATATAATAAAAACTCTAAACTTTGTGAGTTTGCAATTGTTTTAAATAAACCTAATACCGTTACTATACTAAGCTGACCTTGTGCATACCAACCTATAAAAAAAAGAGTAAATATTAACAAGATAGTTCTTTTAAAATATAATTGTTCCAATAATGTTTTATATTTAAAAAGAACTATAAAAAGTGAAATTAAAAATATTATAAGTATTGTTAAGTTAATTGCTTGGTCTTTCCATGATGAGAGCCAAACTGGTGTTTTATCTTCTTCCTTTGGAACTAAAAAATACGTTTTATTAGGAATGATTTCTAAATTTAAATCTCTAGTTTCAATATTTGAGTATAGAAATTGACTTTTTCTTATTACTTTTGTTTTGAATAGCCATGGGCTTGAAGGATCAAATCCAAATCTTGTATCTGCTTGAAAAATCATTGCTTGTTCAAAATTAGGAATTGTATCTAGGAACTCTACATCTAAGTCGGCATCACGGATACTAATTGGATAACCATCTTGATTTATTTCTAAAGAATTAGGAACAGTATTTCTTACAAAATCTTCACTAACTAATTGATGTCTTCCATTAGCTAAAACAAGTATACCTTCTTCTACATCTGTTAGCTGATGTTGTACTTCTTGTATATTTAATGCAGTAAGTATATTTTTCCCTACGGTTGGTATACCTAAATCAGCAACCCATAAATCTAAGTAAGTTTCATCAGGTTCATCTAAAGCAATTGAATCTTCACCTTCAAATTCACTTCCTTTGAAAAGTTCTTCAACTTCATTGTTTTTTATCTGAAGATGGTTTACTAAACCTTTTTCTATAAGCTGTTCCCATGATAGTTTTTCGTATATTTTTTTATCTGGGAAACCAACTGGTTTGGGAGCAACTCCTGCGAGCTTTTCTCTTGCAACTTTAATCGCAGAAGCTAAAATACTTTCATTTGCTATTTTAACTGAAGCAGTAGCTTTTGTAATATTATCTATTTGTATATTTGAACTTTGTGTACTATCGTCTGCTATTTTAATATTACTAGCAAGAGATTTCCCTCTGTATTGTCGTAAGAATTCTATGAATGGTTGAACACCTAATCCTGCTACAAATACAGGCTCATTTTGTTCTAAAAGTAGGACATCTAAGAAGTTTCCTTCTAAATCAATAGAAATTAAAAGATTAATTTTACCACCTGAAAATCCAGGGATAGGAACTAGGTCAGCCGATTCAAAGATATATGCTACTAAATCTCCACCACTATTTAGTATTTTCCAAATTGGAAGATTCTCGTCTTTTGTTCCTAATTCCATTGGTGGTTCAACAAATCTTTGCATCTGTTTTTCAGTTAAAGATGCATTGATTTGATTGAAACTAGAAAAAATAAGAACTATGAGTAATATTAGACGAATCATCTTAAGTTCTTTTTCTAATTAATAGTTTTGATATACTAAAGGTTTTTCATAAGAAACATTGTATTTTTGAAAAATCTTTTTTATTTCTCCACTTTTATATAAGTCTTCCATATGTCCATCTATTTCATAAGATAAAGCTCTAAAATCAGTTCTAACTGCAACTCCTAAGTCCCATTTAGATTTTACATATGGTATTTCATTTGTCATAAAATATTTATTTTTATTTTTATTATAATCTAATGCAAATTGCAATTGTGATTTTAATCCTGCAACAGCATCAATTTTTCCAGATTTTAAATCTTTAACTGCATCCATAATATTCATGTAGTGTTTTACATTTGAACTTAAAGCTCCTCTAAAAGAAGAAGTTAAATGTGTATCAGGAAGAGTGTCTAATTCAACACCAACTTTATGATATTTAAAAACTGCAAGTGTATTAATTTCTGGAATTTCTTTTTTATTTGTTGCAATAACCCATCTTTCTGCATGATAAGGTGATTTCATAACAACAAGTTCATTATTTAATTCGCCAGTTGATTTATCGGTAGTTCTAATAAAATCGTAATCAAAAGGGATTCTGAACATTACGTCAGCTTTTGTTTTATGAATAAGATGACCTTTCCATATTACATTTCTTAGGTCATCTTCTAAGTTCTCATCTGATCCAGTCCAGTACCAAATGGGTTTTACTCCAATTTTTTTTGCAATTTTTTTTGCAATATCAATATCAATACCTTTTTCTACGCCATTTTCTATATAAGAGTAAGGAGGAAAGTTTTCGTAGACAGCTACTATTATATTTCCCTCTTCAATTATATGGTCTAAAGACCTAGAAAAAAGAGATGTTATTATTAAAATTGATGCAAATAGTATCTTTTTCATAATAGCTTCTACTCATCAGCAGGAATTGTTTCTATCCATGATCTAATTGCCCAAATTGCTTCAGCTGCTAATACTTCTTTAAATGGAGGCATATAAACATTTCCATTTCTAACCACACCAGTTCTTACCGTATCAATAAAGTATTCGTCTAAATCATCATCCCCTGCAGTCAAGTTTCTTAAATCAGGAGCAATTCCACCTGAAACAGCACCTAACCCGTGACACCTTGCACAGTTTGAATTATATCCAGACTTACCAATTTCAATTGCTGTTTTATTTCCTCTATATGGATTTACCGTTGCTTCAGGGTCAACTTTTTCTAATCCTTGAGTATCCATTGCTTGTGGTGTAACATCACCATGCCCAAATGCTAATACTGATGTTGCAAGTATTGATAATACTAGTTTATTCATCTTCTTCATCTTTATAACCTTTTTTATTTTTGATTGACGAATTATATATTGTTTTTATAGCTTGATTATAGCAACAAGAATAATCTTTAAAACGCTACATCTAGGCTATATAAAGAGAATATAATAAATAAAAACTTTTGGAGAAGTGCGATGAAGTTTCTATTTATATTTTTAGTAAGTTTATTTACAATTAATTCTTTTGCCTTAGATAAATTAAGAGTAGGAGTTTTGGCTTTTGGAACAGTAAACTGGGAATTAAGTATTATGCAATTAAATGATATTGCTAAGAAAAATAATGTAGAGTTAGAAATTAAAAAGTTACCTTCTAAAAATGGAGTAAATATAGCCTTACAAGCTGGTGCAGTAGATTTAATAGTAAGTGATTATATTTGGGTTTCAAGACAAAGAACTGCAGGTGCTGATTTTACATTTTATCCATATTCAAAAGCAATTGGCGGAGTATACGTACAACCTGAATTAGAAATTCACGATTTAATGGATTTATACAATAAAAACTTAGGTATTTCAGGTGGTCCTGTTAATATGACTTGGCTGATTACGAGAGCTTATACAAAATATAAATATAAAAAAGATTTAAAAGACTATTTATTAGCAACTTATGCTTCTCCTCCAATTTTGAATAAAAAAGTATTAGATAAATCTTTAGATGGAGCAATTAACTTTTGGCATTATAATGCAAAGCTTGAGGCTCAAGGAATAAAAAAACTAATTAGTTTAGAAAGAATGTTAAAAGAAATGGGAATTAAAAGTGATGTACCACTTATTGGATGGGTTTTTAGTGAAAAATTTGCATATGAGAATAAAAAACTTGTTAATGGTTTTTTACAAGCTTCATATGAAACAAAGAAATTATTAAATGATTCAAATATTCAATGGCTAAGAATAAAAAAGCAGATGAAAGCTAAAAATGAAAATGTTTATAATTCTTTAGTAGAAGGTTATAGAGCAGGAATTCCGAAAAAATTTGCTAATGAAGAGAGAGAATCAGCAAAGAAAGTATTTGATATTTTAGTAAAAGAGGGTGGGAAAAAGCTTGTGGGAGATAGTAAAACATTAGCAGAGGGAACCTTTTGGAGTTTTACTCCAGATGTAAAATGGTAAAATGCAAAAATTATTCAACTATAAGTTTTTTACTCTAATAAATATCATAATAATTTGGCAAGCAATTGCTGTAATGGCAAATTCTTCGGATTTCCCAACACCAATAAATGTGATTGTATCTCTTTATTATCATACAGTTGAAGATGAACTTTTATTTCATTTAGGAGTTACTCTTTATAGAGTATTCGTAGCTTTTATTTTTGCAATGACAATTGGAATATTCTTTGGTATTTTAATGGGTAAATATAAAAAAGTTGATAAGAATTTAGATTCTTTATTGACTCTTGGATTAAATATGCCCGCACTTGTAACAATTATACTTTGCTATATTTGGTTTGGATTAACAGATGCTGCAGCAATCTTTGCTGTAATTATTAACAAGGTTCCTACAGTTATTGTTACAATAAGAGAAGGTTGTAAGGCCGTAAATAAAGAGCTTATGGAAATATCAAAAGTTTATAAGTTATCAAAATACGATACCTTTTCAAAAATATATCTTCCTCAAATATATCCATATATCATGGTTAGTGCAAGGTCTGGATTATCGCTCATTTGGAAAATTGTTTTAGTTGTGGAGCTATTAGGTAGGAGTAGTGGAGTTGGATTTCAGTTATCTATGTTTTTTCAGTTCTTTGATATTACTTCAATTTTAGCATACTCTTTTGCCTTTATTATAGTAATATTAATTATTGAAAATTTTATTCTGCAACCAGTTGAGAAAAAGGTTACAGAATGGAGGTAAAGTGCTTAAAGTAAATCTTCAAAGTAAATCGTTTAAAAAACAAAATATCTTAGAAAATATAAATTTTGATGTTAAAAGTTCAGAAATCACTTCAATAATTGGACCTTCTGGGTGTGGGAAAACTACTTTATTAAGAATTATAGCTTCATTAGATGAAAACTATATTGGTTCTGTATCTTTTAATGATAATGATTCAATTGAGAATTTAGGCTTTATTTTTCAAGATTCTCGATTACTTCCTTGGCTTAGTGTTAAGGAGAATATTCTTTTAGTTTCAAAAAATAAAGATGAAAAAAAAATAGAAGAACTACTTTGTATTGTTGGATTAAAAGAACATATGTATTCTTATATAAAAGAATTATCAGGTGGGATGAAAAGAAGAGTATCAATCGTAAGAGCTTTTATTAATTCTCCGGATGTTTTATTACTTGACGAACCTTTTATCTCTTTAGATCAGCCTACGGCACAAGTATTACGAAAACTATTTTTTAAGTTTTTTAGTGATTACTCTCCTATTGGATTGTTTGTAACTCATGATCTAGATGAAGCTTTAGCAATCTCAAGTAGAATTTTATTTTTAAGTTCTAACCCTTCTACTATTATTTATGAGTATAAGAATGAACCTACTTTTGATAAAGTAGAAATAGCTTTAAAGAGAGATAAGATACTAGGAGATTATCCTAGTATTTTATCAGGGTCTTTATCTTAAAATTTATTTACATTGTAATTCGTGTTTAGCAATACCTAGTGTATCTAAATCTGTAATTGGGTGTAAAAAACCAACTTGTGGAGAAGTAGAAACTAAAGCTCTTGGATGTACTAAAGAAATTGGTTGCCTAAGTTGTCCGTTAAAATCTCTAAATGATAGTTTTCTTCCTTTATAAGCTCCAAGCTCAAACTCTTTTGAATATATAAAGTCTATATTTTTAGAAAGTTCTATACTTTTAGTTTCTGTAATTGAAGTTACAATTGTACGAACTGCTACCCATGATGCAAAATCTACTGAGTTCATCCATCTTTTTGCTTTTTTTTCAAATCTTTTTTGTAACTGTGCTGCGCCCCATGCTTCAATTACTTTGTGCCAAGTTACAGGAGTAACTCCTTGCGTCCCTGCAACTGGTCTTGGAAGCCAAGAGTTAAAGTATAAATACTCTCCAAAGTCTCCATAATAATCTGCAGTTAAAATTACATCATGGTCCTTACTTTGCGTAAATGCTGGCATCTCTTGTTGGGCTTTTCTTCTTATATCACTATTTGAATCCCAAGTTTTTTCATCTATGATTTTACCACCATATCTTTTTGCCGCTCTTTTAATTGCAATCTCTATTTCTTTATCTTTTTCTTTAGGTCCTTTTATTAAAAGCCAATCTTTCCAGTTTCTTTTTATAAGAAATTGTGCAAGACTGTCATAAAGCATTGCATTACTTGCTATTGTATGTAAAACATTTTTTTGACAAATATTTTTTCTGAAATCACTATTTGTATTTGCACTATTTATAATTAGAGCTTTATTTGATAATGGGTGTTTTATTAATTTTTCAAAAAAATCATTTTGTACATTTACTATAACAAAAGTATTTTTTTCATTTACAAATTTTTCAAAGGATTTTGTTAGTTTTTCTACATCTTTTGAAATAGCTGTTTCTAAAATATATTTTTGATTTAAAAATCTTGCAGTTTTATTACTATCTTTTATTGCAAGCTCTACGCCTTTTAATCCACTATCTTTTGGTATATCAATTACATTTGATAAGACAGGAGGTCTTTTGATTTTTTGTTCTAAGTATAGTATTTTAATATCTAAAGTATTTGCAGACGCAAAAACAGTAAATAGAATTAGTAGCATTATATTTTTCATTTTTATCCTTTTTAAAAAGTTTATAATACAAGAATATTATAGCGTGAGAATAGTATCTAATATTAGCTATACTCATGCTCTAATTATTCTGTAATATTTTAAAATTAAAAATTAAAGGGTTTAAAATGAAAAAATTTAGTATAGTAGCAAGTCTTATTCTTTTATCAACTATTGCTAGTGCGGATACGATTTATGTATCAAATGAAAAGGATAATACTCTATCTGTAATTGATTCAGAAACTAATAAAGTTGTAGAAACGATTGAAGTTGGACAAAGACCACGAGGTATTTTATTAAATAAAGATAATTCATTATTATATATTTGTGCAAGTGATGATGATACAGTTCAAATTTTAGATACTAAGACTAATAAAATTATTGGTGACTTGCCATCAGGTGATGATCCTGAGCAGTTTGCATTACATCCAAATGATAGAGATTTATATATTGCAAATGAAGATGATGCCGTTATAACAGTTGTTGATACTGAAAAAAGAGAAGTAATTGCTCAAGTTGATGTTGGTGTTGAACCAGAAGGTATGGCTGTTAGTCCAAATGGCGAATATGCAATAAATTCATCAGAAACTTCAAATTTCTTACATTGGATTGATACAAAGACTAAAAAGATTGTTCACAATACACCAGTTGATCAAAGACCAAGACATATTGAATTTTCAAAAAGTGGAGATAGAGTTTGGGCAAGTTCTGAAATTGGGGGAACAGTTGCTATAATAGATGTTAAAACTAAAGAGAAATTAAAAACTATAGGTTTTAAAATTCCTGGAGTATTTAAAGATCAAATTCAACCAGTAGGTATTAAACTTACAAGTGATGGTAAATATGCATTTGTAGCTCTTGGACCTGCAAATCATATTGCAGTAGTTGATGCAAAAACTTTTGAAGTTAAAAAATATTTACTAGTTGGAAAAAGAGTATGGCAAATGGACTTTATTGATAATGAAACAAAACTTTATAGTGCAAATGGTGTGAGTGGTGATGTTTCTGTTATTGATGTAGAAAGTTTAAAAGTAGAAAAAACAATTAAAGTTGGAAGATATCCATGGGGGTTAGCAGTTATTGCTAAATAAATCATATGAGTAGTGCATTAAAGTTAGATAACGTATATTATAAATATAATAAAGATTTAGTATTGAAAAATATAAATCTAGAAATTAAGAAATCTAGTTTTTTTGTATTATTAGGTCTTAATGGTGCAGGAAAATCTACTATTTTTGCATTGATAACACGTCTGTTATCATTGCAAGAAGGTAGTATCTCTATAAATGGCTTTAATTTAAAAGACTATCAAAAAGCCTTAAAAAACATTGGTATTGTATTTCAAGAACCAACTTTAGATTTAGATTTAACCGTAAAACAAAACTTATATTATTATGGCTCAATGCAAGGCCTGTCTTTTAAACAAACTATGAATTCAATTCAATCTGAATTGGATAAATTAGAATTGAGAGAGAAACTTGATGTCACTGTTCGTGATTTAAATGGTGGACATAGAAGAAGGGTTGAAATTTTAAGAGCATTAATTAATGATCCAAAATTACTTTTACTAGATGAGGCAACAGTTGGTTTAGATGTAAAGGCTAGATTTGATATTTTAAATTATATTAGAGATATTATTAAAGAAAGAAATATATCTGTTTTATGGATTACTCATCTTTTTGATGAGGTTGAAGCAAATGATGATATTGCAATTATTAAAAATGGAAGAATAATTGAAAATGGTGTTATGAATGAAATTATGACAAAATATGAAAAAGATTCTTTGCCAGAACTTTTCAAAGATTTAACAAAGTAGTTTTATGAAACATTTATATTATTGTGCACTTGGAATCATTTACAAAGAACTATTAAGATTTATAAAACAAAAAAGTAGATTTTTTTCAGCACTTGTAAGACCTCTTTTATGGCTATTTATATTTTCTGTTGGATTTAAAATGGCATTAGGTCTTGCTATTATTCCTCCTTATGAAACATATATTACATATGAAACATATATTGTTCCTGGACTTATTGGAATGATTATGCTTTTTAATGGTATGCAAAGTTCTCTTACAATGCTTTTTGATAGAGAAATGGGAAGTATGAAAATTTTATTAAGTTCTCATATAAATAGAAACTATCTTCTTTTTTGTAAAATGCTAGCAACTTCTATTGTTTCAACTATACAGGCAGTAACTTTTTTAATCATTGCTTATTTTTATGGTGTACAAATGGAAATTTTAGGCTACATTCTTGCTATTCCAGTGATTTTATTTACTTCTATAATACTAAATGCAATTGCACTTTTTATATCTTCTGTTATTAAACAATTAGAAAATTTCGCTACAGTTATGAACTTTGTAATATTCCCTATGTTCTTTTTATCATCAGCTTTATACCCATTATGGAAGATAAAAGATTCTTCAATTTTACTTTATACAATATCATCATATAACCCTTTTACTTATATAGTTGAATTTATAAGATTTACTCTTTATCTAAAGTTTAACTTAACTGATTTTTTAACTATTATTTTTATTTTTGCACTTAGCTTAACACTTGCATTTGTGGGCTATAAGTCAAAAACTACTATTGCAAAAAAGAAAAAATAACTACCTATTATTATAAAAATAAGGTATGCCTATATTCAGGCTATAATCCTAAAGTATACTTTCACATGGCAACAGTTCATGTTGCAAAATATATAAGGAGAGATATATGTTTAAAGGACAATTTTTTGCTAAAACAGCTATTTTATTAGTTTCTGTATTAGCTTTTGGATTATCTGCTAATGCTGAGTCTAAACCTGGGTTTGGGGCAGTAAAGTATTCTGATATTGTAAATGATGCAAAAACAGTAGATGATGTAGTTTCTTATGGATTAGGTCAAAAAGGTCAAAGATATTCACCTATGACAGAAATTAATAAGAAAACAATTAAAGATTTAGTTCCAGTATGGAATTTTTCTTTTGGTGGTGAAAAACAAAGAGGACAAGAAGCTCAACCTTTAGTTAAAGACGGAGTTATGTATGTAACTGCATCGTACTCTAGAATGTATGCTATTGATGTATTATCTGGTGAAGAGTTATGGCAATATGATGCTAGACTTCCTAGTGCAATTCTTCCTTGTTGTGATGTTATTAACAGAGGACCAGCTTTATATGAAGATTTAGTAATCTTTGGAACACTTGATGCAAAATTAGTTGCTCTTGATAGAAAGACTGGAAAAGTTAGATGGAAGAAAAAAATTGCTAACTATAAAGATGGATACTCTTATACAGCTGCTCCACTTATCGTAAATGATTTACTAATTACTGGTAATTCAGGTGGTGAGTTTGGTATTGTTGGACAATTAGATGCAAGAAATCCTAAAACAGGTGAGATTGTATGGACTAGACCTATGGTTGAAGGACATATGGGATACTTAAATGGTAAAGAGAATGGTATTACTGGAAAGTTAAATGCTTCTTGGGATGGTGACTTATGGAAACATGGTGGAGCTGCTCCTTGGAATGGTGTTACTTATGATCCAGATACAAACTTAATTTATGTACCAACAGGAAACCCTGCACCATGGAATTCTCATGATAGACCGGGTGATAATTTATATTCTGCATCTAGAGTAGCTGTTGATCCAGCAACTGGACAAATTGCTTGGCATTTCCAAACAACTCCAAATGATGGTTGGGACTATGATGGTATTTCAGAGTTCGTATTATTTGAATATGAAGAAAATGGTAAAACTATAAAAGCAGGTGCAACTGCTGATAAAAATGGTTTCTTCTATGTATTAAATAGAGAAAATGGTAAATATATTAGATCACTTCCTTTCGTTGACAAGATTACTTGGGCAAAAGGAATGGATAAAAATGGTAGACCAATTGTAAATGAAGATAACAGACCAGGTAACCCTAATGGTAAGAAGCAAGGTAAAACAGTATTCTCTGTACCTTCATTCTTAGGTGGTAAAAACTGGAACCCAATGGCATTCTCACAAAAAACTGGATTATTCTATGTTCCAGCAAATGAGTGGGGAATGGATATTTGGAATAAACCTGTTAATTATAAAAAAGGTGCTGCTTATTTAGGTGCTGGATTTACAATTAAACCAGTATATGAAGATCATATTGGAGCGCTTAAAGCTGTTGATCCTAAAACTGGAAAAATCAAGTGGATTTATAAAAACAAAGCACCATTATGGGGTGGAGTTTTAACAACTGCTGGTGGTTTAGTACTTACAGGTACTCCTGAAGGTAAATTCTTAGCACTTGATGATGAAACTGGTAAAGTAATTTGGAGCTTCCAAGTTGGTTCAGGTATTGTAGGTTCTCCTATTACTTGGGAACAAGATGGTGAACAATATATTGCTGTAGTTTCTGGTTGGGGTGGAGCTGTTCCTTTATGGGGTGGTGAAGTTGCAAAAACAGTTAAGTACTTAAACCAAGGTGGTTCAGTACACGTATTTAAATTACACAAATAAAAAATAAAATCTTAATAAAAGGAGGCAATCATGGAATGGAGCAAACCAACATTTGTAGATAACAGATTCGGATTTGAAGTGACAATGTATATTTGTCACGTATAAGTTAAATAATAACAAGAGTAGTTTTTCTACTCTTGTTTTCATTATTTTTGTTCAGATAAACATGTTTATTTGAATAAAAATAATACAAAGGGTACAGATGAAAATTCAAGTATTAGGTTCAAGTGCAGGAGGAGGGCTTCCTCAGTTTAATTGTAATTGTGATAATTGTAAATCATA
>Ga0193963_1000329_pt1 | contig 25066 bp, 15 predicted proteins | sample FB_6_MG_FD_140359 | JGI IMG/M metagenome (GOLD analysis project Ga0193963, IMG submission 140359) | Microbial mat bacterial communities from the Broadkill River, Lewes, Delaware, United States - FB_6_MG | ecosystem: Environmental > Aquatic > Freshwater > River > Microbial mats | place: USA...
AGACCAGGTGATTTAGCTACTGATGAAAGAGTTGAAGAATTATTTGATGTAACTTTCTTTGATGATAAAAGATTTGATCTAGGAGAAATTGCTAGATTAAAAATGAAATCAAAACTTGGTTTAGATACTTTATATGATGATGAAAAATGAAAATTCTTATCTATAGAAGATATTGTAACTTCTCTTAAATATTTCTTAGGATTAGTTTACTGAGATGATTCTAAATCAACTGATGATATTGATCATTTAGAAAATAGAAGAGTTAGATCTGTTTGAGAATTAGTTACTGACAAAATTAAAGTTGGTATTGCTAGAATGGAAAGAATTACTAAAGATAGAATGACTATTGTTGAACTTGATGATGCTACTCCAGGTACATTTATTAATTCTAGACCTATAGTTGCTATAATGAAAGAATTCTTTGGTTCATCTCAATTATCACAATTTATGGATCAATCGAATCCACTTTCAGAATTAGGGCACAAGAGAAGAATTTCTGCTTTATGACCTGGTTGATTAACTAGAGAAAGAGCTTCTTTTGAAGTTAGGGATGTACATGCTACTCAATATGGTAGAATATGTCCAATTGCAACTCCAGAAGGACCAAATATTGGTTTAGTATTACATTTGGCTTCATATGCAAAAGTTGATAAATATGGTTTTATATTAACTCCATTTAGAACTGTTGAACATGATGTTAAAAATGATGGTAAATCTGCTATCAATAAAATTGCATTATGAGATATAAGAGGTGATGATTGAAAAGTTATTGTTTCTGATAAATCATATATAACTGAAAAAGATGCAAAATCTATTAAAGAAAAAATATCTGCTAAAAAAATAGAAGTTAGATGATTTTTAAGTGATAATTTCGATTATTTCGATGCTCACCAAGAAAGAATATTAACTATTGCTGAAGCAGGTACTGAAACAGATGAATTTAATAATTTCACTACTACAAGACTTTCTTCAAGAGCTGGTAATGAACCAACAATTTCATATGTTAGAGAAATTACTCATATCGATGTTTCTCCAAAACAAACGATGTCAGTTGAAACTTCTCTAATTCCTTTCTTAGAACATGATGATGCGACTAGAGCGGAAATGGGTTCAAACATGATGAGGCAAGCTGTTCCATTAGTTAGACCTAAAGCTCCAGTTGTTGGTACAGGTATGGAAAGAATTGTTTGAGAAGGATCAGGTTATGTTGTTATTGCAGAAGATGATGGTGAAATTATTTGAGTTGATGCAAAACATATTTCAGTTTTATATAAAAATTGAGAAAAGAAATTATATGAATTAACTACTTTTAAAAGATCTAATCATGATATGATAGTTCACCAAGTACCTTTAGTGTCTCATGGAGAAAAAGTTAAAAAAGGTGATGTATTATGTGATGGTCATGCTTGTGAAAATGGTGAATTAGCTGTTTGAAGAAATCTTACTGTTGCATATATGCCATGGAAAGGTTATAACTTTGAGGATGCGATTATCATTTCATCTAAGTTAATAGAAGATGATTTCTATACATCAATACATATCAAAGATTATACTCTAGATGTTAGAGAAACTAAACTATGACCTGAACAAACTACTGATGATATTCCAAACGTTTCAAGTTCTAAACTAAAAGATCTGGATGTTGATGGTATTATTAGAACAGGTGCTTATGTAGAAGGATGAGATATCCTAGTAGGTAAAATTACTCCAAAAGGTGAACAAGAACTTTCTCCTGAAGAAAGATTACTTAGAGCAATTTTTGGTGATAAATCAAAAGATGTTAAAGATTCATCTCTAAGATTACCTTCTGGTCAAGGTGGTAAAATCCTTGATGTTCATGTACTAAAAAGAGAAAATGGTGATAACTTACCAACTGGTGTATTTAAACAAGTTAAAGTTTATGTAGCTCAAACTAGAAAAATTGAACTATGAGATAAAATGGCTGGTAGACATGGTAACAAATGAATTGTTTCTAGAATCGTACCTGAAGAAGATATGCCATTTATGGATGATGGAACTCCAGTAGATATTATTCTTAATCCACTATGAGTTGTATCAAGAATGAACATCGGTCAAGTACTTGAAACTCATTTAGGTATGGCTGCTAGAAAAATGTGAATTACAGTTGCTACTCCTATCCTTAATGGTATTTCAGTTGATGAAGTTACAGGTTTAATGGAAAAAGCTTGAATGGATAAAGATGGTAAAGTTCAATTGTTTGATGGTGAAACATGAGAAGCGTTTAAAGAAAGAACTATGGTTTGAGTAAAATATATGCTAAAACTTCATCACTTAGTTGAAGATAAAATTCATGCTAGATCTGTTGGTCCATATTCTATGGTTACTCAACAACCACTTTGAGGTAAAGCTCAAAATTGAGGTCAAAGATTCTGAGAAATGGAAGTTTGGGCTCTTGAAGCATATGCTGCAAGTAATATTCTACAAGAAATGATTACTATCAAATCTGATGATGTTGCAGGTAGAACGCAAGCTTATGAAGCTATTGTTAAAAATGCTCCAATTAAAAAGCCAAACATTCCTGAATCATTTAATGTACTATTAAAAGAACTACAATCTATTTGATTAGATTTAGATCTACTAGATGATGATGAATTAGAAACAAAAGAAGATGAAGCTATGGCAAGATATGAAGAAATAATAAAAATCGAAAATAAAGTACAAGCTGATAAGGAAACTAAAAAAGAAGAAGAAAAATAATTTCTTCTTCTCTCAAAAATTTTTAATCTCTAATTATAATCATAATGTTTGATAAATCTTTAGATAATTTTCTAAATGACAAAATCACAGATTTCTCAGAAATAGCAAAAGATATAGGGAAAAAAGATATTACAAAAGGTAAAAATCTTGATAACCTTGCTGGTATCTCTCTTTGACTTGCTAGTCCTGAAAGAGTTAGGTCTTTATCTCATGGTAAAGTTCTAATAAGTGAAACTATAAACTATAGAACTCAAAGACCAGAAAGATGAGGTTTATTTTGTGAACAAATCTTTGGTCCTAGAAAGAATTATGAATGTGCATGTGGTAAATACAAAAGAATAAGATACAAAGGTATCGTTTGTGAAAGATGTTGAGTTGAAGTAACTAAAGCATCTGTTAGAAGGGAAAGAATGGCTCATATTGACTTATATGCTCCAGTTGCTCATACTTGGTATTTAAAATCAGTTCCAGGTAGAATTGGTCTTTTACTAGATCTTCCAGTTAAAAAATTAGAACAAGTTGTTTATTTTGCATCATATATCGTAACAGATGTATTTGAAGATAAGTTAATTGAAGCTAATAAAGAATTAGAAGAAAAATTTAAAGTATCAAAAGCAGAACTTCAAAAAGAATTACAAAGAGAAGTAAATGAACTAAAAATTAAAAAAGAAGCTGGAGAATTGACTGAAAAAAAGTTTCTAACTGAAGAAGCTTTAGTTATGTCAAGAATAGAAGAATTAAACGAAGAATTTGAAGAATTAAAAGATGGTTTAAAATCTTTACAAGTTGGTGCTGTTATTGGTGAGTTAGAATATAGAGTTTTAGATTCAAAATTTCCTCATGTTTTCACATGATGAACTTGAGCTGAATACTTAAAAGTTTTACTTGCTAGAATAGATTTACTTAAATTTATTGAAGATCAAGAAATTGAACTTAGATCAGCTACTCAAATTAAACAAAAGAAAATATTACAAAAAATTAAATTAGCTTCAAACTTACTTAAATCAGGTCAAAGACCAGAATGGTTTATATTAGAAGCTTTACCAATTATACCACCAGATTTAAGACCAATGATTCAACTAGATGGTTGAAGATTTGCTTCTTCTGATTTAAATGATCTATATAGAAGAGTTATTAATAGAAATAACAGACTTAAAAAACTTATTGAATTATGAGCTCCTGATGTTATTCTTAAAAATGAAAAAAGAATGCTTCAAGAATCAGTTGATATGTTAATTACTGGTGAAACTAGAACTAATAGATCTGGTTTTGTTACTGCTAATAAGAAAAAACTAAAATCATTAACTGAAGTATTAAAAGGTAAACAAGGTAGATTTAGACAAAACTTACTTGGTAAGAGGGTTGATTACTCTGCTAGATCTGTAATTGTTGTATGACCTTCATTAAATATGGATGAATGTGGTTTACCAAAAACAATGGCATTAATCTTATTTAAACCATTTGTTATTGCTAAATTAATCGAAGATGGATTAGTATACAATATTAAACATGCTGAAAAATTTATTGAAAAATCTGGTAAAGAAGTTTGGGATGCATTAGACGAAGTTATTGAAGGTAAATATGTTCTTATGAACAGAGCACCTACTCTTCATAGACTTTCAATACAAGCATTTAAACCTGTTCTAGTTGAAGGTAAAGCTATTCAATTACATCCACTTACGTGTCCAGCATTTAATGCGGATTTCGATGGGGATCAAATGGCTGTACATTTACCTATTACTGAAAAAGCACAAAAAGAAGCTAGAGAATTAATGGTAACATCTAAAAATTTACTTGCTCCTTCTTCTTGAGAACCAATTGTTACACCATCACAAGATATGATTCTTGGATCATATTATGTTACTGCTATTAATCCAAAAGGTGTTGGTGCAGGTAAAATTTTTGCTAACTTAGATGAAGTAGAATTAGCTTATGAAGCATGAGTACTTTGAATAAAAGCTCCAATTAAAGTTAGATTAAACTGAGAATTAATTGAAACTTGTTATGGTAGACTATTATTCAATGAAATCGTACCAGAATGACTATGATATATAAATGAAACTTTGAAAAAAGGTGCATTAAAAAATATCCTTGCTAGATCTTTTGAAGAACTATGATCAGAAAAAACTGCAAAATTTGTAGATGATATTAAAAATTTCTGATATAAATATTCTACAATTTCAGGTTTATCTATTTGAATAGGTGATATGGTTACACCTGATAATAAACAAGATTTATTAAATAGTGCTTCTGAAAAAGTAAAATATATTCAAAAGAAATGGTGGTCAGGTTTTATGACTGAAAAAGAAAAATATAACCAATCAATTAAGATTTGGGCAGAAGTTAAAAAGACTATCGAGTGAGAAATGAAAGAATTATTCTTACCAGAAAATCATGTATTTAACTTTATTGACTCAGGTGCGAGATGAAACCGGTGAAATATTACTCAGTTATGTTGAATGAAATGACTAGTAGCCTCTACAACTGGTGCTACTATTGAACTTCCAATTAAATCTACTCTTAAAGAATGATTCTCAACTTTAGAATATTTTATTGCAACTATTGGTTGAAGAAAAGGTAAATCTGATACTGCCCTTAAAACTGCACAATCAGGTTACTTAACTAGAAGACTAGTAGATTCATCTCAAAATATCATTATTAAAGCTGAAGATTGTAATACTGTTCATTATAAAACTGTTGTTAGATGAGAAAAAACTTGAAGTTTTGAAGAAAAATTTGAAGATAGAATTTACTCACATACATTAGCTAATGATGCATTAGATACTAAAGGTAATGTTGCGCTAACTGCTTGAACAATCATTGATACTGATTGATTAAAAATCTTAAATGATAATGAAGTTAATTCAGTTGATATTAGATCTGTTCTTACTTGTGAAACTGAATGAGGTGTTTGTAAAGCTTGTTACGGTTTAGATCTTGGTTTAAATAAAGAAACTGAAATCTGATCTCCTGTATGAGTAATTGCTGCACAATCTATTGGTGAACCAGGTACTCAGCTTACGATGAGAACTTTCCATTCGGGTTGAGTTGCGAAAGAAGGTTGAGATATGACTCAAGGTCTTGCTAGAGTTGAAGAACTTTTTGAAGCAAGAACTCCAAAACTAATTGCTGAAATTTCAGATTTAGATTGAGTTATTGATATTGAACAAACAGATACTAGTGTAATTGTTAGAGTTACTGCTGAAGAATTATACACTGAAGAATATTACTATGATGAAAACTTTGAGCTTGCTATTAAAGAAGGTCAAACTATTAAACAAAAGCATATTCTAGCTAGGTCTACAAAAGATAAATGAAAAATTACTTCACTATTTGCATGAGAAGTTAAAAAAATCGAAAATTGAGCTATTATAGTTAAAGACTTAGAAACAAGAGTATTTGAATATACTTTTGATCTATGAAGAACAATTTTAGTTAAATCTGGAGATAGAGTAGTAAAATGACAAAAAGTTACTGAAGGGTCTCTTAATTTACAAAAACTTAAAGATGTTGCTTGAGTACTTGCTGCTGAACAATATATTGTTGATGAAATTAAAGCTATTTACTCTTCTCAAGGTCAAACTGTAAATTCTAAACATATCGAATTAATAGTAAGACAAATGTTCTCTAGAGTTAGAGTTACATCAAAAGGTGATACAGAATTTTTCCCATGAGATATTGTTGATATCATTAAATTCAAATCTGAAAACGACAGATTACTTAAAGAAGGTAAAAAACCAGGTATTGCTGAAAGATTACTTCTAGGTATTACTAAGATTTCTCTTTATACTGATTCATGGTTATCTGCAGCTTCATTCCAAGAAACTGTTAGAGTACTTGTTGAATGATCAGTATCAGGTAAAATCGATAAGTTTAAAGAAATGAAAGAAAATGTTATTATTGGTAGATTAATCCCTGCTGGTAAACAATATAGAAAAATTCATAATCAATCTACAACTGAAGATATTGAAGATCAATACTTTGATGCTGAAGATGAAGATGTTGATGTATGAGAAGCTCATTTACAAGAAGTTAATAATGAAATTGAACACGAAAGTGATTTCTAATACTTCAAAAAAAACCAAAACTTTAAGTTTTGGTTTTTTTTATTTACTATGTTATTATTGAAATTAATAGCAATAAAATATAATATGAAAAAAAGAGAAGAGCTTAAGTATCTACTTTTAACTAATGAATTATCTGACTCAGTTTTTAAAAAACAAAAAGAGACATTTTGATTTTCTCTTTTTATTATGGATTTAATTTGAATTAAAAAAACTTTAAAGAATATTATTGATAACAAAACTAGTATTTTATCCAAAGTAGGATCTTTGTTTTTAATCCCACATGTTTATATATTTCCTTTAGTTTTTTGAGGTCTTGCATTAAATTTTTTCTTTTCATGGCTTCTTTGAGCAACTTTTATTTGATTTTGAGAATCAAATATTTATTATTTTAAGAGACTTTTATTAGATTTATCATTATATGCTGCAATTATTCTTATAATTTTTTCAATTTCTAAGAAAGTATTTAAACAAATTTCAGTAAAAATGTGAATTTTATATGAATCTTTGTTTATGGTAGATAAAACAGAGGATGAAGTATATTCTAAATTAGATAGATTAACAAAACTTGATTCTAATAAAAAAAAGAACAATTGATTCAGTAAAATATCTGATTGAATGTGAGTATGACCAATATTTATGTTTCTTTTTTCTCAACCTTTTATATTTTGACATTGATATTGATTTTGAGGATTTTCTATACTTGCCTTAATTATTTTTGATTTATTTATATTTTTGATAATTTTTAAAAAACTATCAGTAGTTATTTTTTATATCTCTTTATTTTATTATAAAATAAAGTTCACCTTAATGGATTATTTTCCTTTTATGTTTTGAAGAAAAATAAAAGAAAGAAATTTCTACCTCAAATTATATAAAAAAATACATAAATTGGATTTTCACTTAACGCAATTAAATGAAAATATATCTTTGATAAAAGAATGAACAATAGATTCTGATCTTTGAGAAGGGTTATGAAATAGTATCAAATATATATGATTAATATATGATGATATTAGTGATTCATCTATCATGGAAAGAAAATGAAACTTTAAAATATTTTTAAAAGATTTATTAAATGAAAGTATTGATGAATATATAAGTATATTTAAAGTCTTAGAAAATATGATCGAAGATAATAAACTTGAAAATACTATTTATACAGGAGTTACAAAAATAAAAATCAACTCATATAATGAGTCACTAAAAAGGATGAAAGATAATTTAATTAAAATAAAAATATAAAATATTTTTTAATAATTAATAATTTTAAAAATAAAAAGCTTAAATATCAAGCTTTTTATTTTTTTTATCTTTTAAAAGTTAGTATATAGTATACTCTTATAATAATTACATTTATAATATACTATAATATGAAAAAAATAATATCAACTATTGTTTTTATTTTCTTAGTTTTCTTATTTTGAAATAATAATGTTTCTGCGTGAGCTTGATATTCTTGAGAATGATTTCTTCATTACTGAAGTTGTAATACATTAGCAAAAGAAAATTTTTCCATAAATGATAATGATTTATTTGAAGATTATAATTGTTATTATTTTAAAGATGATTTCTATAATATTTTTATGATAGATATTGATTGAGATATGGATAAGTTTTGAATAAGACCTATAAATGCTTATTGACAGTTTACTGATATATGAATCGATATATCTAAATTTAAAAACAGAAATATTAGTTATGATTGATGAATAACCGGTGGTAACTTTCTTATAGAAAATGAACGTATTTATTCTTTTTCTTCTACTAATAGTATAGAAATAGTAGAGAAAATAGAGAAAAAGATTATAGATGATAGTGAAGATTTTGATAAAATTGAAATAAAGTTGGATAGTAATTCTGTAGAGTTATGAGAATATCTTAATTTTACTATAACTTGATTAAATAAAAAAGGATGAATTTATGAAGATTTTGATTGAACTGTTATAATTTATTCTATGTCTAATTATGATGCGTCTTATTCTCAATGAATATTAGATGACTCATATACTTTTAAACCATCTGATAAGTGAGTATTTAAATGATCAATTAAATATACTAACTTATGAAAAAATGATTTATCATTTTATTATTTGAAAGAAATAAATAAATATGTAGATGTAGTGGAAAAAAATAGTAAAACAGATTGAAAAAAATCTAAAAAAATCCTAGTAAAAGAATTAATACTTTCTAAAACAGAATTAAATAAAAGTAGTAAATGAAGAAATTATATTAAATCTATAGATTTATTTATAGAAAATAATAAAAATAATTCTAAGAAATTAACTAAGTTGCAAAAAAGATTAGATAGTATATCTATAACTGATATAAAAAATAAAAGAATTAAAAATACTTTACAGTATCTTAATTCTAGAACAAAAATTACCTTATTAAATATAGATAATTCAAGTATTGTAGTTAATAAAACTACTGATATGAAAAGAATAGATGATATATCTAAAATAAGAACTTGAGTAGAATTATATTACTCTGATTATTCAGTATATCCTGATGCTGATAATCTATATTCATATATTAAACCTTATTTATCTATAGAGCCAAAAGATAGTTTAGAATGAGAAATTATTAATTGATGTGAATTTGGTTATAAGTATGAAGTCTTTGATGATGATAATTGAATAACGAATCAAGAATATATATTATCTACATGTTTAGAAAAAAAGAAAAATGGTACTTATAAATATGAAGTTTGATTTATATTCTCAAATAAATCAAAATTTAATAATAATATTGATTATGATATTGATGATAAAATTATAAATGATACTGTAAGAATTAATGATGTTACTGCTATTAATTCTGCAATTATACAATATTATCAAGATAATGCTGAGTATCCTAACTCTCAAAATAATCTATATTCAAATATTAAACCTTATTTATCAAGAGAACCAAAAGATAACTTAGGATGAGAAATTATTAATTGATGTAAATTTGGCTATAAATATGAAGTTTTTGATGATGAAAATAATATACCTAAGCAATATTACCTAATATCAACATGTTTAGAAGATGTAAAGTCTTGAAAATATAGATTTACTTTATGAAATTATAGATATATTCATAGTGATAATAAAATAGAGAATGAAAATATTATAATAACTTGATTAAAAGAGACTTATTTAGAGTGAGAAGAATTAAAGTTGTATATTGAATTTAAAAAATTAAAAAAAGATGATCTAGTTTATGTAGATGCATATGTTAAATTTGATGATTGAGAAATATTTGAAAAAAATACAGATTCTACAGTCGAGGAAATAATAGAAAAATTTGAAAGATGAGAAAGTATAGAAAAAAATATTTCATATATAAAGGCAACTTTTATTGATAATGATAATAATATATTATGATGATTTGAAATATTCTATAAATAAAAAAAGACTCACATATGTGAGTCTTTTTTTATTTTTTTATAAGTCGTTTAACATTTTCAATACATCTTCAGCTTCTTCATCTGAAGTATCACTTGATTCTTGAGATTTAATTTTTTTCTTAGAATCTTTTAATTGAAATTCTTGCCATTCAATTAAATGTTTTTCATTTAATTCTTTTATTTCATTTTGATACTTATCTTCTAGTGCATCAAGTTTTTTCTTTTCAGTTTCTAATATGTTGAAAAGTCTATCAACTTGATCATCTGTCATTGAAGGCATTATATCAAACCAATATTGTTTTTCATCATCATCCATTGATTCTGTTTCTAAAATTAATTGGATTAATTCATTGTATTGTGCTTGAACTTCATCATTAATTTGAAAAATTTTTCCGTTATGATTAACTTCTGCCATGTTTTTGTTTTTAATTTTTAAATTATTTAATTAATTATATCAAACTATTTTAAAATTTGCAAATAAAAAATAAGAGTTATAATCTTTTATAGATTATTAATTAATGTAAAGCACTATGACTTTAATGTATTTATGAATATATACCTTGGTTTTAGTTATAATTTGGTGATTTTTTATAGTTGCAAAAATACATGCATATAAGTTTAAAAATTTCTCAACTAATATACCAAAAGTAACTAAAGTATTATTAATTGTATTGATAATATTATCTATTTCTTGATATATAGTTTTACTTATGTGATGAAATGATTCATGAACAATAGATTTCAAAAAAAATGATTTTAATTTTAATGAAGTTAATTATTAATTATGTCTAGTATATTTACAAAAATTATAAATAAAGAGATTCCTAGTGATATTGTTTACGAGCAAGAAAATATCATAGTAATAAAAGATATAAATCCAGAAGCAAAAACTCATTTATTAATTATACCTAAAAAGGAAATTCCAACTATAAATGATATTTTAGATGAAGATAGAGAATTAATATCAGAAATGTTTTTTGTAGCAAAGAAAATTGCAAAAGATTTAAATATAAGTGAGTGATATAAATTACACTTTAATGTATGAGAAAAATGATGACAAGAAGTTATGCATATACATTTACATCTATTATCTAATATTTAATTAAATTATGGAATTAAACAAAAATAAAATGATTTTCCTAGCAATAGGAGCAATGATTTTCTTATCTTTAGTCTTTTTATTAGTTACTGTTAATAAAAATGCAGCTAATGAAGAAACTAATAAAGATCCAAGTAACACATTTAAAATATGGGTTGTATGAGATGACTCTTCACAATCTTATCAATTTATAGATTGATTTAAGCAAATATATCCTGGATATAAAGAAAAAAATATAGTAATTGAAAGTTTTCCTTCTTATGAAGACTATACTTATACTTTAATGTCTGCAATAAATTCAGGTGTTTGACCAGATTTATTTGTTTTAAATAATAATGAATGAAAATCAATTTTTTCAGAACAAATAATATGAATTGATCCAAATTTAATTAATCCAAATGATTTTAGAAAAAAATATAAATGAGTATTCTGAGATGATTTAATAATTACTTCTTGAATTGAAGGTGATACTAAGGAATTTTTATCTTGAATACCTGTCTGATATGAAACTTTAGGTGTTTACTATAATAGAAGGTATGTAAGAGACTCTGATTTAAAAACATTATCTAGTTTAAATAATGTTGTTTCAAAATTAAGTGATAAATACAGTGATTTAATACCAATTTGAATAGGGAACTGAACTACTGTATATAATGCATCTGATATTATAACTCAATTTTTTATGTTAGAAAAATGAGTTAAAAGTGTAAATGATTTATCTTGAAATGTATTAAAACAATGATTATCTTCTTATCTTTTATATTGAGATATTGATTGATATAATAAATTTAATAATAGGTATGCAGAATTAAGGAACCTATGAGAAGATTCATTATATTTATTCTCAAGATGAGAAACATTTATGGTAGTAGGTTATCCTAGTCTTCTTTGAAAAATTAAAGAAAATGGTTTTACTTCTACTTTATTACAGGCAACACCATTTCCTCACTATTATTCAGGTGAATGAAAAACGTTAATCAATTATAACTACTTTGTTATAAATAAAGACACAAATAACCTTGCTTTGGCGCAAGATTATATGAATTATTTATCTAGTGATAATTGAGCTAGTAGTTATTTAACTTATTACCCATATTATTTACCTGCATTATTATCTTTAGAATCTGATAAGTTAGATTCTAAAGTTGATCCTGACTATAACATAACTTTAAATGATTTTTTTAATGAAGATTATGAGTTATCTAGTTTTGATAAAGGTATTAAAAATTTATATGATAAAGATATAGTCCCTCTTTTAGATAATTCAAATACATTTGAAAATACATTTGAAAATTTTAGAGTATCTATACTTTGTAAAACAAATAAAATAATAAATTTCACAAATTTATCAAAAGTTTGTGATTAATATAAGCCAGTCTATAGACTGGCTTTCTTAATAAATGAAAATGAAGAACATTAATTGTTATATACATATCCCTTTTTGTACAAGTAAATGTAAATATTGTAGATTTGCATCTTTTTGATGATTAAAGGAAATTCAAATAATAACTTATATAAATTTTTTATGTAAAGAAATTGAAAGCAAAAAAAACAAAAATTATACATTAGATACTATATATTTTTGATGATGAACTCCTTGAGTCTTATCAAAGAAACAATTTAAACAGATACTAGATTCACTTAAAGAATCTTTTAATCTATCAGAAAATATTGAAATATCTATTGAATCTACACCTGAAAATATTAATGAGAAAAATATAGTCGACTGGAAAGAAGTATGAATAAATAGACTTAGTATGGGAATCCAATCACTAAACCAATCAACGTTAGAGGAAATTTGAAGATCTTGAAAATGAGATATTATTTCTGCATTAGATTCTATTAATAATGTTTGATTTCCTAATGTTTCTATAGATTTTATTTTAGGTTTACCATTTGTAAAAAAAGGAGAAACAAAGAGTGATATTAACTATATTTTAAATAAATATAATTTTATAAAACATATTTCTATCTATATGTTAGAAGAATATTATGATATTCCTGAAGATTTAGATTCTAAATTTGAAAATATTACTTATCCAGATAATTGGTCAAAAGATTGATTAAGTGAAGATGATTATTTGAATGATTATATTAACATAAATTCATATCTATCAGATAAATGATTTAATAGATATGAAATTTCAAACTATTCTAAAATATGATTTGAATGTCAGCATAATGTTTGATATTGGAATCATAAAGAATCATTAGCTTTTTGATTAGGAGCATTTTGATTTATTGATAATACTCGTTTTTCTAACAGTGAAGATTTTTTAGAATATTATAGTTATAAAAATATTGAATCTGAAAAATTAGATATGAATGATCTTTTTATAGAAAATTTAATGTTTAGACTTAGAACTGACGGAATTGAGATAGAAAAGATATCTACTTTAAATAAAAAGAAAATTAATGAATTTATTCAAAATTGATTTTTAATAAACAAAAGTAATAAAATTATATTATCTAATAAATGAATACTTGTAATGGATTATATTTTATCTGAGATAATGTAAAAAGTATTATTTAAGAATAAAAAAAAAGACCTTATTAAGGTCTTTTTTTTATTTACTTGATAATTCTTCTTTAAAGTGATCAAATAAGTGGTTTACTAAATCATCTAAGTTTTTATAATCTTCTCTAGAATATCTAAATGAATTTCCATCAAGAGTAGCTTGTAAAATACCATCAAATCTATCTTTTTTATTTTTTTCAATTTTTATTTCTATAGTTCCTTCTGCATCATCTTTCGCATCGAACTTTTTAAGATAGTTGTCTAGTTTATTTTCAAGGTTTTCTCTAACTAGTCTTTCAGTTGCTTCCTTAGCTTCTTCTGTGTTTACGTGGATTTTTATTTGTATTTCCATAGTTCACTTATTATCATATAAATTTTAAAAAGGTTTTGGTTTTCTTAAGGCTTTTCTTTAACCAACTACTTTCTTATGAGATAAGTTTATCATATTAATATTTTAAATCAAGAAAATTATAAAAAAATTATTGAAAAATAGTGATATTTAGATATAAATATACTATAAATATTAATTTAATGAATATAAAAATAAATGAGTAAATTTGTAAAAACTATTTGATTGGAAATACATGTAAGAATAAAATCACAAACTAAAATGTTTTGTTCTTGTAAAAATGCAGTAGCATTAGCTTCAGAACCAAATAAAAATGTTTGTAGTGTATGTATGTGATTTCCATGAATGTTACCTTCATTAAATAAAGAAGTTGTTAGATTAGGTTTAATTTGATGAATGGCTATGGATTGTGAAGTTAATAAGATTTCAAAATTTGATAGAAAAACTTATTTTTACCCTGATAACCCAAATGCATACCAAATAACTCAATTATATGAACCAATAGTTTGAAAATGAAGTGTTAAAACCATTGTTAATGATGAAATTAGAGAATTTGCTATACATCATATGCATTTAGAAAATGATGCAGGTAAACTTATGCATGCATGAGGTAAAACTCTTTGTGATTTTAATAGAGCTGGTTCACCTCTTATGGAAATTGTTACTGACCCTGTTTTTCATGATAGGGAAGAGGTTATGGAATTTCTAAAAGAACTTCAAAAAATAATGAGAGCAGCATGAGTTAGTGATTGTGATATGGAAAAATGACAAATGAGATGTGATGTTAATATTTCTATTGCACCTGAATGATCAACTGAGCTTTGAGCTAGAACAGAAACAAAAAATGTAAATTCATTCTCTGCTATAGGTAGAGTTATAGATCATGAGTTTAAAAGACAAGTTAAAATAATAGATTGAGGTTGAATAGTTGATCAAGAAACTAGATGATGGAATGATGAAACTTGAACTTCAGTTACTCAAAGATCAAAAGAAGATGCTATGGATTATAGATATTTTCCAGAACCAGATTTACTACCAGTAGTATTAGATGATAATTTTATTGAAGAGGCAAAAAAACAAATTCCTATGCTTCCAATTGAAAAAAGAATTAAATATTTAGAAGAATATAAATTAGGTAAAGATGATGCTAGATTACTAACAACTGATAGAGATTTAAGTGAATATTTTGATAAATTAGTTTCATTAACTAAAGATCCTAAAAAATCTTGTAGTTATGTTACAACTATATTATTAGCTTTAATAAAAGAATCTGAAGAAATTAATAATATATCAGAATTAAAATTTGAATTACAAGAGTTAGCAAAAGTTATTAACCTTGTTAATAAAGATGAGCTTTCAAGTACCAATTCTAAACAAGTTATAGATGAATTATTCTTAAATTGATGAGATACTGATGTTATAGTTGATGAAAATAATTTAAGACAAAAAAATGACATGTGAGCATTAGAATCTATAGTTGATGATGTTATTTCTAATAATACTAAACAGGTAGAAGATTATAAATGATGAAATGAGAATATTTTTTGATTTTTTGTATGACAATGTATGAAAGCATCAAGATGACAAGGGAATCCAAAAATATTTAATGAAATATTAAAAGAAAAATTGAAATAAGAAACTAAAAACTAGATTTATATAAAGTCTAGTTTTTTTATTATCCTATTTTTTGCATGAATAATTAAATTATGGTAGTATATATTTAGTTACAAATTTTGGTTTATATATAGCCAAAAACTATAATTTTATGTATAACAAATTGTTTATTATGATTTCATTAATAACAGATTTTTTCACAAAAAATAAAAAAATAATACTATTTTCAGGATTATTTCTTTTTCTATTCTACCTTTTTGGAGATTCAGCTTTTGCTGCAGGGTCTGATTTTACAAATGCTGATAATACATTAAATGATACATGAAAGGATGTTAATAAAATTTTTACATGGATATGAACTACTATAACAGTTTTTCTATCTCTGTTAACATATTTAACAACAGTTTTTCTTTCTCCAGAATGGATTAATGGTAGTATTTTTTGATTAAATGTATACTTTAAAAGTATATGGATAATGATTTCAAATTTAGTTTATCTAATTTTTGCATTCATACTTATATGGATAGCATTTATGAATATTATTTGAAAATGATGAGATAAGTATCAACTTAAACAGGCTTTACCTAAATTAGTTATTTGAATATTAATAGTACCATTGTCTTGGTTTATTGTTCAATTTATATTATCACTTTCTGCTATATTAACTATATCATCTTTAAATCTTCCTTTTAATACATTTACAGATTTCGAATCAAATATTGCTGAAGTCAAAATTCCAACTGATTGTAAATTAAATCTAAAAGAATGAGAACTTTGAGCTAATGGTAAAAAAGATGAATGAGCTTTTTCGTGTAAAGAATGAGATTGAAGTACTAAATTTCTTAAAGATATTTTAAATTCATGAGAATGATCAGATGCTATATTTGGTATATTAGGTACTTATACTTATTGAGTATTATCACTAGAAAATATTAGTAAGCTTAATAGTATAGATTTAACGGTTATAAAAACTATACCAGATTTAGTTGTAAAAATAATATTTGATCTGTTATTTATAATTATATATGCTGTTCTTATGATAGCATTATGATTAGTTCTTATGGTTAGGTGAATATATATATGGATTTATATGATGATTTCTCCAGTTTTTTGATTAATGTACTTTTTTGATAAGTCTGAATGAGGATGAGAATTTTTTGATAAATTTAATATAAAACAATTTATATCTTTAGCTTTAGTACCAGTATATGCTATGTTAGCATTATCATTTTGATTATTATTTATGTATATAGTAGGGCAATGAATGACTAAGGTTGAAAATAAAGTCTGAATTTCATGAATAGAAATACAAAAAATATGAGATAATTGAAGTAAAATACTTATAGGTTGAAATTGAGAATGATCAGATAAATTTGCTCTTACAATTACTTGAGCACCAGTTAATCCAAAAAATATTACAGATTTTACTGATATAGTATGAAATGGTGCATTATGAGTTATTTGAACTTTAATATTGAAATTATTTGGTGTTGTTGTTTTATGGTGAGCTGTTATGGCAGCACTAAGATCAAATGATATTACAAAAGCTGTTGTTGAACCATTACATGCATTTGGTGGGCAAGTATGAGGACTTGTTACTAAATCTCCACAATATTTACCAATATTTGGTGGTCAAAGTATGAAAAGTATGTGAACTATAGCTTGAGCTGTTCAATGACATGTAGATCAAAAGTCTAGAGATAGAGCAACTTGATTTACTTCTAAGCATATGAAATTTCTTGATGCTAGTTCTACAGCAAAAAAAGCAGATATGAATTGAATAGTAGATAGAGTTGAAAAATGAAGTCATACTGACTGAAGGGTAACTGATGATTTAAAAGGAGAATGGATAAAATTTTTAAAAACTTTATGAGATACTCAAGGTTGAGTTACTTTAGATGCTGAGAAATGAATGAAACTTTTTGCTAAAAAAGCATGAGTTTCAGAATCTGATATTAAATGAATGAAATTTTCAAATAAAACTTGATATGCTGATGCTATTAGAATTATTGAATCTCAATTTGATTCTAATACATCTGTCTGATGAGCTTTATCATGAGAACAAACTTTAGCTAATAAATTATGAAGTGATGATGTTGATAATTTGATGCAAAAACTAAACCCTTCTACTAATACTTCATCTTGAGTAAATAATAATCAAAATAGCACTACTATTAATGTTAATTGAGTATGAAATGTAGATTTTGCAAATAGAGTTTATACAGATAGTTCAAACAAAATACAATGACTTAATGATACATGAGCTAGTGTAATTGCTGATAGTATTTGAAGTATTTCTGATATAACTAAATCTGATTTTAAAAAATATCTGATTGAATGATTAACTAATATTTATTGAAATGATTTAAATGGTAAGTGAACAGATATAGTTGATGATATAATAAAAGCATTAGAAGAAAAATGAAAAACATTTAAATCTTAATGTTAAATAAAAAAAGACCTAAAGGTCTTTTTTTATTATTTCATTAAATGTTAGTATAGAAACACTATCATATTCTTTTTTTCTTAGATTTAGTTTTTCTAAGTCATTTATAATTAAATATTTTTTATTATTATCTCATATTTTTAGAAGTTTATTAACTTCTTTTTTTATATCAGTTTTTTCTGTAGATTCAGATAAATGAATATATATTTTTTTGTTTTCTTTTTCAGCTATAAATGAGAAAGAAAATAATCAATTTAAACCTCAATATATCTTAAAATTGTTATATTTTAATTTAATAAAAATAAGATTTTCTTTTAGTATTTGATTATCAAGAGTATAATTAGTTAAGGTATTTCTGATTCAATTATCTGTAAAAAAATATTTTGATTTACTAGTTATTTCTTTATTTTTTTTAATATCAAATAGGGGAATCTTTTCTATGATGTTTTCTTGTATTGAAAAATCTATATAATCCATAAAAGTTTTTAAAGATATCTCGTGCTGTTCAGATATATTTCTATGTATATCTCTAATTGATTTATAAGCTTCTAATTTACTTAAAAATGTTAAAGTAGATTTATATAAAATAACATTTTTAACTGATTTTAACTGAACTATTCATTTTAATATAATATTATCTATTATTAATGAAATTGATGTTTTAATGTTTTTTGTATTAGTTCAATTATACATAAATCAAAATAATAATGTATTTTTGATATCATTAATATTAATTTGTTTACAAATATTAATATCTGTAATATTTGGAATTTTTATATCATTTCATATTATTACTATCTTGTAGTTTTGTTTATATAGTTTGGATATAAATGTTTTTATTCATTCTATATTTCCTATATTTTGAAGAAAGATATATCTTAAATTCTTTTTCTCTTTTATTAAATTGTTTAATGAATCTAGGTCTCTTATTAGGTTTTCTGAATCTAAATCTTTATTAAAATATAATGATTTATCTAATATATTAGTTTTTAATATTATATTTCATATTAAATTACTTTTTCATATATTTCTTATTCATGATACTATAATTAACTTATCTTTATTTATATGATTTGTTATATCTTTTATATATTTTATGTCATAATCTTGGGATATTTGTTGATTTAAATAATCTTCATTTATCTTTATTAACTCCTGATAAATATCTTTTTTGTTCATTTGTAATTATATAAAATACTAATTATTCTTCTTTATATATTATCTTTTATTTTGACTGATAGTCAATAATTATTTATTATTGATGTTTAAAAGTAGAAAATAATCTTATTTTTAAAGTAATTCTTTTATGTTGTATATTTAAAATATAAATATCGAATAAGTAAAAAGAGTTTATTTTTTGCTTTTTTTAAGTATAATGAAAAAGATTTTATATTAAGAAATGTTAAAAATGGAAAATAATCTTAAACAGTCAATTTTAGATACTATAAAAAATGTATTTAATATTGAAATAAATGATTTAAAACTTTCAAAACCACCAAAAGCTGAAATGTGAGATTATGCATTTAATTGTTGAATCTTATCTAGAGAACTAAAAAAGAATCCTATAGAGATTGCTAATGAATTATTAACTCATTTAGAAAAAATAGTTAATGTAGAAAAGATTACTTTAGAAGGAGCTTTTGTAAATATAAAAATTTCAAAATCAGTTATTACTGATTTATTTTATTCTTTGGAGAATAATCTAGATTTTTCAAATTATTGAAAATGAGAAAAGATAATTGTTGATTATATTTGAGCTAATGTATGAAAACCACTTCATATTGGTCATATGTGTACTCCATTACAATGACAATCTTTAATTAATCTTTATAAAAAGCTTTGATACGATGTTATATCTGATTCTCATATAGGGGATTGGTGAATAATTTTTTGAAAACTTATAACAGCATATAAACTTTGGTGAGATGAAGATAAACTTAAAACGAATGCTGTAGATTATTTATTGGAATTATATGTAAAAATAACTACTGAATCTGAAGAGAAATGAGATTTAATAGATGATCAAACTAGAAATGAATTTAAATTATTATCAGAGTGAAACGAAAAATCAATAGAACTATGGACTATGTTTACAAGATATTCTATTGATGCAATGAATAGAATATTAGCGAGACTTAGTGTTAAACCTGATTATAATATTTGAGAAAGTTTTTACGCTTGATTAGGTTTACCAAAAATGGAAGAATACCCAGACCTTAAACATGATATGTCTTCTATTGTAAGAGAACTTATAGGATCTTCAATTGCTGTACAAAATGATGATAATTCTGTATGAATTGAATTTCCTGATAATTCAAACTTACCTAGTTGTATTCTTCAAAAAAGAGATTGAACACATTGATATTTTGCATCTGATTTAGCAAGTATAAAATATAGATGTGAAAATTGGAATCCTAAAAAAATAGTTTATTGTGTAGATTCAAGACAACAAATGCACCTGAAACAAGCTTTTGAAGTTTCTAAACTAGCATGATGGATATGAAATACAGAGCTGTTTCATGCGTATAATGGTTTCATATCATTAAAAGATGGTGCAATGTCTACTCGTAAATGAAGAATAATTAAGTTAGATTGATTATTGGATGAAGCAGAAAATAGAGCTAAAAAAATAATTTTAGAAAAAAGAGAAGATATTTCAGGAAATGAATTAGAAAATCTTTCTAGAATTATTTGAATAGGAGCAATTAAATATTGATACTTAAAAAAATCAAGAGAAACTGATGTTGTTTTTGATTGGGATGAGTTTATGACTTTTGAATGAAACAGTTGACCATATATTCAATATGCGTATGTAAGATCTTTAAGAATTTTAGAAAAATATGATTGAGATTTTAATGTAGATGTCGATGTTGATTTTGAAGAACAAGATGAAATAGAATTAGTAAAAATATTATCTAATTATAAAAAAGAATTAATTAATACTTCTTTAAAAAATACTCCTCATAATATTTGTAGATATTCATATGAACTAACTAAAGCTTTTAATAGCTTTTATAATAATGTTCATATACTTAACGAAGAAAATGAAGATAAGAAGATTTTAAGATTGAAATTAATTAAACATTTTTCAGAAACATTAAAAGATAGTTTTTGATTGGTATGAATTGAAATGCCAAATAAAATGTAGAAAATTAATTAGTAAATAATATTTTTTATTTTATTAGTCAAATAAAATTATGAGTGTAGATTATAATAATTATGCAAAAACTTTTTCTAACTCTAGAAAAAATATGAAATGGGCAGAAATTGAATATTTTTTCAATATTTTAGATTGATTGAAAGATTTAAAAATATTAGATATTTGATGTGGAAGTTGAAGACTTCTATGAGAATTAAAAAATAGTGATTTAGATATGAGTTCATATGCATGACTTGATTTATCTAAATGACTACTTGATGAAGCAAAGAAAAAATATGAAGATGATACATTTTTTGAAATGAATATGCTTGATTTGGATAAAATTGAAGATGATTTCAATATTATTTTTCTAGTAGCATCTTTTCATCATTTAAATAATCAAGAAGATAGATTAAGAATGTTGAAGAAAATAAATAAAAAACTGAGTAAATGAGATCTAGTATTTTTTACAAATTGGTCTCTTGAAAGTGATTTAAATAAATCAAGATATAAAAATTCTAAAATAGAATGAAGTATTAATAACTTCTGATGATCAGATTTTAATATTAAAATCTGAGAATATTTAAGATATTACCATTGCTTTTCTTTAGATGAACTTAAATATTTATTTGAAAAAACTTGATTTGAAATAATTGAAAATAGAGAATTTGATAACAAAAGAAATATTGTTAGTATAATAAAAAAAATCTGAGACTAGTCTCAGATTTTTTTTTATTTTGAAAAGTTATTTATTGGGTATGGAATACCTTGAGTTGTAGATGTAGTTGCTACATTACCATCTTTTTGACCTTGTTTTAATCAAATAAGATCTTCTGGGTAATCATCAGGGTTAGTAAAGTTATCTTTACTATAGTTTCAAATTAAATAAGTTTCATATCATTCACCTTCAATATCTTTGAAAGTTGTATAGATTGTATAATATATTCATCTACTTCAAGAAACATTCCAGTTTGCACTAGTTGCTGGTCTAGCATATAATGCATATGTAAACTTACCTATACCGTAATCAATCATTTTTTTATCAGTTTCTCATGTTAGTTTTATTTCACCAAGTTGAGTATCATATATAGTTTCTTTTAAATATTTTTTATTAAATATTCAATTAATTCAAGCAACTCATTTTGCTCATATTTGATTAGATGCATTTGCTCATATTCAGTTAATTCTTCATCAACCTGCTGTGTCTGCTGTTACAATAGTACTAACTTCTTGATCGTTATATGTAACTGCTATTGTATTTGATTCACTTGCAGTTTGTGTTGAATCATATCACCATAGATTGGTTGCTGATACATCTTGAGGCATTGGATAAAAATTTTCCTCTGTGAAAAATAATCATAGAGTATTTCATAAAGTTGTGATATTAGCTTTTTTTGTTGTATTTTGTGCTTTATCAGTTGCTCCTCAAAAACTTTGATATGCAACGACTGATAAAATTGCTAATATTGTGATAACAACTAATAGTTCTACTAATGTAAATGCTTTATTTTTTATTTTTATCATAAATATATGATTAATCATTAAACATTAATATACTAACTTTTTTTAATAATAAGACAAGAAAATATTTACAAAACTATCTTATCTGTTAAACTTATAACTAGTTTTAAAATTTATGTATTTTTATGAGTGAATATTCTAAAATAGACAAGAAAGTTAAGGTTATTATTAAAAGGGTTTCTTTATATATGAGAAATCTTAATTTTCAATATATAGAAAGTGAGATATTAAAAGCATACGAATATACAAAAGAATCACACGAATGACAATATAGATTATCTTGAGAACCATATTTAGTTCATCCAGTTGAAGCTACAGAAATATTATTAGATTTACATCCTGATATCTATACTATACAGGCATGTTTACTTCACGATGTTATTGAAGATACACCTAAAACAGCTGAAGATATAAAAGATGCATTTTGAGAAGAAGTATCTTTTTTATGTGAATGATTAGCAAAACTTTCTAAGATTAGATATAAATGACAAGAAAGAGATATATGAAGTCTGAGGAAAATGTTTGTAGCTATGGCAGAAGATTTGAGAGTTATTTTTATAAAACTTTCAGATAGATTGCATAATATGAAAACTCTTAAATATCATCCTAAAAAAGAAAAAAGAGAAAAAATAGCACTAGAAACATTAAACATATATTCACCTATAGCAGATAGGTTATGATTATATCATTTAAAAAATAGTTTAGATGAAGAATGTTTTAAGATATTAGATTCAAAGAGTTACAAAAAACTAATCAAAGAATTAAAAATTTTAGAACCACAAAGAACTACATTTGTAAAAAACGTTAAAGAAGAAATAAATAACTTACTAAATTGAGAAGTTGTAAATTTTGAAGTCGATTATAGAATAAAATCAATTTACTCTATTCATAAAAAATTAATAAAAAAATGATTAAGTAGCGCTTCGGAGCTTTTTGATTTATTTTGAATTAGAATAATGGTTGAAAATGAATCAGACTGTTATAGAGTTTTATGAATTATCCATAAAACTTGGACTCCTTTACCTAAAAGATTTAAAGATTATATAGCTTTGCCTAAGCCTAATGGCTATAAAAGTTTACATACAAATGTAATGTGAATATTTAAAGCTGATAGAAGGCAGCCTACAGAAATCCAAATTAAAACTTATAAAATGAAAGAATTTTCTGATTTATGAGTTGCAGCCCATTTTGAATATAAAGAAAAGGGAAGTGTTATGGCTACTGATGTTGATTGGGTTAAAGAATTAAAAGAATTAGTAAACAATATTCAGGATAGTGATTTTGTAGGTTCTCTTAAAGTAGATTTTTTCAAGGATAGAATTTTTGTTTTCACACCAAAATGAGATTTTATAAATCTACCCGCATGATCTACACCTGTTGATTTTGCATATTCAGTTCATACAGATATTTGAGATCATATAACTTTAGCAAAAGTAAATGATAGTGTTTATCCTTTAGATAAAGAATTACACAATTGAGATGTTGTTGATGTTATAATTGATAAAAATAAAAAACCAAATCCATTTCGGATTTGATTTGTAAAAACATTAAAAGCAAAAAATAGAATTAAACTATCTCTTAAAAAAGAAGATAAAGAATTACATAGAGAAAGGTGAAAAGAATTAATGTGAAAATATTTAGAAAAAGCATGACTTTGAAAATTAGATAAAGAGTTATCAGTTTTAAAAAATATAGATTGAACTATATTAAATTTAGAAGATAGATTGTTGCTATTAGAACAAGTTTGAAATTTTTCTATGCCACCATCTGCATTAATTAGAAAAATAATTAAATCTAACTCTTTAAATATAGAATTAAAGCAATGAATAGCTGCTGAGCAAAAGCTTGATAAGATTGAAAAAAAAGCAGAAATAAAAGCTATAAAAGAGTCAAAAGTTGTTAATAATAGAAAAAATATAATTATTTGATGAGAATCTAATCTTGATTATAAATTATGTTATTGTTCAAGAAGAAAATTAACAAATGATATAGTTGCTCATATTAATAAAAATTGAGTTTTTACAATTCATAGAAGAAAATGTAAAATATTAAATGATGTAAATAAAGAAAGATTATTATCAGCATACATTGATTGAGAAAAAGAAGAATCTTTAATAATTAAAATTAGGTTTCTTGTTAAAAATCAAATTTGAATATTAAAAGATCTATCAGATATAATCTATGCAATGTGAATGAATGTAGAT
>Ga0193963_1000335_pt1 | contig 24860 bp, 34 predicted proteins | sample FB_6_MG_FD_140359 | JGI IMG/M metagenome (GOLD analysis project Ga0193963, IMG submission 140359) | Microbial mat bacterial communities from the Broadkill River, Lewes, Delaware, United States - FB_6_MG | ecosystem: Environmental > Aquatic > Freshwater > River > Microbial mats | place: USA...
ACTGCTCGTACTCAAAGGAAGTTACTCTGTATCCAAGCACGTCCGATAATAGTTCTGTTGTCATATTTGTTCCTTACATGTTGTTGTGCGAACTGAATAACCGTCTGTGCCAAGGTAATTGGTTAAACAGGTACTTCTTCAAGTTGATTAGTTCCCGATTAGGACTAAATGAGTTTATCTTGTACTCCTGCAAAGGTAGTAAGTAGCTGTACTGCGTTGTCGCCAAGTTGCCGTAAGTCGGATCAATAATAGTCCCGTCGTACAATTTGACTACAAAGTGTGCTACCCCAGTTTGGTCAGAGAATACTTGCAGACAGCCCAGAATACACTTAACATCATTAGGATGTCGTAGCGCGTATGACAGGCTGTTGCAGTGACACTTGTAGTTGCCAAGGTATTTGCCCTTGTCAATCGGATATACTGCGTCAATGTGTTGGTGGAGTTCGACTATTTTGTCCATCACGCACACCAAGAGGGTAAAGTTCCAATGAAAGGTTCGCACTCTCCATAAGCAATCCCATTAGAACATTCAAAGAATTCATCATTCCTAGTAATAAATTTTCCTAATACAGGATGAATAGCACTTCTAGGATTAAGGAACCAACACCATTCTCCTTCGGCAGGCTGCCAAAGCTTACATTCAATAGTGGATACATCTATATCATAATAATAGCAAGAAGGAGCTGCTAGATCCACACAAAAATTATTTGGCGAATACGGGTTCTGTTCAAGTAATTGAAATAAACTACCAGACTCCGTTGTAACCCAGTCACCTACCTTGAACTTACTAGACTTGTGTGAGTCGATGTAAGCTTGATGATCATAGTTGTTGTAATTCATAGTCTGCTCCAGTCGATTACTCCACCGTAGTAACTAGAAACCACTACACCAAGGGCTTGTAAACCCATATCATTGTCCAGAACCCATTGCATGTTCGCAACAGCTTCGTCATGACTTTCTGAGTCCGCAAACTCAAGTTCCCATTCAGAGTAAATGTCATAGTCAGGGTTGGTTAGTAAGTAGTCAGAAATTAGCATAGTTTCTCCTAAATTGATTGGAAAGGTTCGATTACAAACTCAGTAATCACCGCAGATGGAATTGACTCAATAAGGCTCGAGTTAATGTTGTTGACAACGTCAGTAGCACGTTCAGTTGGTACATAGTTGCACATCATGTCATAGTACAGACCTGCCATTAATAGAAGAGGATTGTCTGATGCATCCAGCATGTCCACTATGTCAGCTCTATGGGCTAATATATCATCTTTAAGGTATTTATCAACAACATTCTTCGCTGGTTTGGTCTTCGACTTGACAGTTAGTAACGGTACATCAGACCCACTTGCGTAGTTACCAATAATACCAGAAGCATCAAATAACTTCGCATTAGGTTGATGAGTAAGTTGCACAGAGTCATTCACACCGTGGTAAATAGACTCCGCTTCGTGCAATTCAGGTAATGCTTTAAGCATCATCTGCTCAGCAACCGATAAACAAACAAACTTGTACTCAGACTTGCTAATAACCGTGTTCAATGGAATAACCAAATTGAACGAGTGGTGATTGCCAGGTTCAACTGTGCTGATAAAATGCTGTGTGTCGGCTAAATACGTGTTCACTTGCTGCATAGACAGGAATGAATCCGTGATAGACAGACAAATGAACTTGGTGGTATCCTCAACAAACGGATTGAATGAGGATAACTTGCTAGTAAGCTTACCAAGAGATTCAACTGGACGGTTAGTGTGTGTTGGGTGAATTGGTCGTTCATCAGAGAAAGTTGAGATTGCCCTGAATGAATAGTCACCTGAGACAGTGTTGGTAACAACTGGAATAAATACAAATGCATTATCCTTCTCGTTATATGAAACAGTTGCTTTACCGGCCAGACGTGAGTTAACAGGCTTGAGAAATCCCTCAAGAGCCGCTTTATTCACCTGCCTAGTAGTAATGTATCCACGAGTTATTGCTTCGTCAATTGGTAAGACATTGTCAAAAAAACCCTGTTCCCAGTCATTAATAAACAACTCGTAGTCCTTTAGTTCCAGAGTAGCCGCAAATCGTTTCAGATGCTCAGCAGTGTAGTCACAGAAGTAAATTGCAGCGATTAGTGTTGCTTTGTCAATAATTCGTTTGTTCTGTGCCATTGTCCAAGTGGCTGCAATACGCCCCATCTTAAAAGCCCTACCAGCCATCTCAATGCCTTCCACAGATTCCCCATCCTTAAGTAAAAGCAATTCACTCAATGTGTTGGTATATGACTTGTAGTCGTCGTAGATAATTGCTGCGTCCTCGTCGAACATGATTTGTCCGTCATCTATAATCGACTTGATAGCAGTTACCATGTGTTCATCTATGGATAAAGTAAGCTCCCTAACCATCTGCCTAGCTTCTGCTTGTCTAGCACGATTTTCCGCAGGTGTTCCTGGGATTACCTTGTTCTCGAATTCCTCCTTGGCACTTGAAAAAACTACAGTAACTCGACGAGCTAATGAAGTAGTTAGTAAAGGCACTAGTAATTTCCTAACATTCCCTTCAGCTTGGTAGAAGGGTGTTGGGGAACTGATACCTAGTAAGTTAACATAGGCGTTATTAACAGCCTCTTCCTTCGACTCTGTTCCCTTGAACTCCGGAGCAACAGATTGGCCCATATCAAATAACACGGAATATAATTCAAGCACTTCCATGATAGTTGAGTTAGACTGAATTGCCATTCCCAGTTCAGAACTGAAAATTGACTTGGTCCCAAATTGAGACTTAGACATCTTGTTCATAGATGAAGTAAGACCTCCACGAGTTGAGGCAAGACTGGTAATAGCCATCTCTAGCTTCGGTACTTCGTCCTTAAAGTCCTCGATAGTTACTGTGTTCTCGTCGAACTCAGGATTGGCTGCTTTCATTGCCTTGCAGTAAGACTGCCTAGCCTTATCCTCAGCTTCGTCACGTTGCATGGAGTTGATTAGCTCAAGTGCTGAGGCAGTTGCCTTCGATAGTGCTTGGTAAGTTGAGTCCTTCCCAGACCCAGACTTGCTGATTACTATACCGTATGTATTGATACCAATAACGTCATCTGAGTAGATTGGGTCATTGATTACCGGTCGGCACTGGCCAAATAAATGGCTTAGTACGAAGTTGGCTACACTCAGGGCCGACACATTAGAAAACGACGATGATTTACTAGTAGCTAGCTGTATCATGTCTTGAATAATGGAAGGTAATCCAGTCGTGTCGAATTGTTTCATATTCCTGTTGTGTAAAAACCCCAGTTCATTTTGGTATTGATTAACCAGGTTCTGTAGGTCTGTTGCTATTTTTGATTCAATATTGCTCATGTATATCCTTTCTATGAGCTACAATTACCGCCTACTACCCAATACATTTCTGCTTTGCTAGTGGATCGGATGTGTTGTAGATTAGTGGTTGCTCTTTCGAGCTTCTTGTGTGCTGACTTCAGTCGAGTATGATCAGTTGGTGAACATAGCTTGTTACCACAAACCGGACAGTTCAGTGATTTAATGAAGTTAGTTGCAATTGCTGATGTACAACTTTTACAAGTTCTACGTGTTGCTTTAACGTTACGCATAGAATTGATAATTGATTGCTCAAGCTTTGGTATGCTGTCTCTAGCTTCAAAGAACTGTGATTCAGCTGCCTTGAGTTTATTTGATTCACCTGTACTTGGTTCCGATATGACAACCTTACAGGCCCAAAGAGGACCCCATTTGTCATTGTGACAATAAATTTGATCATTTGCTTCATCCAGGGAAGTAAATACTTGATCTAAGTAGATAATTCCTTGATCTTTTGACGCCCATGTACCAGAGTACCCGCAACCATACTCATTAGCCATTTGTTCAGTGTCATGAATAACTTGCTCCTCGAGTTCCTGCTTTGTGCAGTATTTGTAATGATTTGATAAAAATTCTGCTCCCATATTACGCTCCTATAATTAATCTGATAATGTCGTAAGTTGCTACAATTCCGGTAAGGTCCACGATAAGTGTGCCAATGTAAACACCTGCCCAGTAATCACTTGGTCTGGCTTGATATTCCCACCAGATTGTGAATGCTGTGATCATTATGACTTCACCATTAGTTTAGCTTTCATTGAGTACAAGCCTTTCTTGACAATTCCAGTTCGGTAACGTTTGAGTTCTGCTTGGGACTTAAAGAAGTTGTTGTAGCAGAATGTACTTGCCAATTGTTCAGTGTACTCGAACACTATTTGGTCAGCATCCCTAATAGTTGCTGGTCGATGATACTTAACGAGTGAGTTGAACATAGTAACAAAGTCCGTGATAGACCTCGGTGCTAATACATCGTCATTGACCATGATTGGCGATTCCAGTCTGGCATGTTCAAAGCTACCTTCCCTGAGCTTGCGTTCGGCTTCCTCTAACTTGGTAGTCAGGGTTCGGTTAGTCTCACGTAATATTGCGTCAGGCTCAGTTTGTACAGTTCGTAGTTCGTCATACTGTGCTTGGGTTAGTTGGTAAATTGGTTCGATTTCCATGTTTTCTCCTAATAGTGTAAAAGTTCCTCGTAGTCCAGAGTACAGTTGTTCAAGAACATAGAATAAACTAAGTCCTCAATATCCCACTTATATGGGTCGGACATCATGTCCATTGCTTTGCAGTCCTGTTGGTTAACTTTGTAAGTTGTCCTACCTGATTTGTATACAACCAAGTTGTACCTACATTTGTAAGTAGGTTGATCCGGACGTTTGTCGAAATAAACATCAATCCATTCATGGTCCGATGGCTCTACAATAAAGGTAAATACTTCGTCAAGCCCAATATACTCCCTGTAGTAGTCAAGATCAGGTGAATCACCACAACCACAAGAGTCCGACGTATCAGCCGCTTCCAGTAGTTTGCTTTGCAGAGTATCCAGTGACACAACTTTATCAATTGGTGACAGTATCTTGTTAATACTGTCCTCAATTTGCTGCTTTGACTCAACTCTGATAACTTGCTTCAGTTTGTTAGTTAGAATTTCAGTTAAGAACTTGTTAGTCCCTTCCATTCCAAGGTCAGACGTGTTGAAAGAAAGTTGGTTCTTCACAACATCTTCGATCTGCTTATTCAAATTACCGTTCCATCGAAATGCTTCCTTGACAGCTTCATTAACGCAAGACTCAGCTTGTTCGTTAATGTACTGCTTCAGCTTGTCACTTTGCATGTACTCCTCAGTTGATTGTATTAATAATGTATTAATTGTTTCGCTCATGTGTTATCCTTTGTAATAAATACACTGCAACCATCCGAAAAGATGGTTGTGTCTACTTAAGTTCTGATAGTTTGCTAATAACCTCATCAAGTGAGGCGTTGTTTGGTAAAGTTACCATATCGCGTTGATTATATCCTACGTCTACTTCAGCACGTAAATGTACTACTTGGTTGTGCAAGAAATCAGGTACCATACACGCAATAAGATTGTCGTTGAGATACTTGACAGCTTCAGGAGTATCGTCTAGTTCGTAATACAAGGCATCATGGATAATGTTCAACCCAAGAATGTTATAAGGGTTGCCGTCAGCCAGATACTTGTCTCTGAACCTAACACCAGAAATACTAGTAAGATTCGAGTAGCCCTGGAAGTTGGAATTGTTCATCGTCAACATATCACCACGAGGGTTAGAAGTTGACAAACGTAAACCCCAGTTGAGGTGTAACCATCCCTGCTGATTAACAGTAGGAACAACATAGTCTTCCTTGAATGCAGTAACTCCTTGGTACAATTCACCATGATAACGGTCAAAGATTGGTTGAGTAATCGAACCGCCTTTGTCAGCATCAGGAAAACCTCCATAAGCAAGTTTGAACGTGCAGGGCTTACCAGCTGACCTAAGATTGTCTGCTCCCTTATCAGAGTTAGTAAGATCGTAACAAAGTTTGTTGAATGCAATAGTGTTCTCGAACGGTTTGTTCACTAAATCCTCCCACTGCTCCTTGAAGAAGTAAGTAGAATGAAGTGTGTGCATGTCCCACATCAATCCAGTTTCTGGGTCAGTTGATAACAACTTGATAGTAGTCTCGTCCTTCGTTAAACAGGCATTGATGTGGTTCTCTAACCCGTTGTAATCAACAGCCGCAAGAATACGACCAGGGGGTGCAATGAACATCGACTTAACAGTCTTCCCGTAAACACGGTGTCCGACAGGTTGAGTAACTCCGTTTGCTCCCATCATGTGCTTGTCCTCATCAGGAACTGATTGACCTCCAGCCTTCCCAGAAAGTCGACCTGAGATAGTCCCCATCAACTTGAGTGAGTAGTGCATCCTACCATTAACAGTAGAGCCGTAGTACTTGGGAATGTACTGAGTAATCATATTCTTCGACTGTGCAATCTCCAAGTAAAGATCAATAACTTGCTTTATATCACCATCAGTTTCCTTCGACATACGCTTAAGTACATCGCTACTAAATGACATCTTGCCAGTGTCCTTCGATACAATGTCCGACTCAAGTCCAAAATGCTCCCACATATCAGCTAATTGTGCGTAATTGTTCTGGTTGAACCCTAGATTAACGTAGTTGCCCGGATTAGCCACCTTGTCAACACGGTTACGTTCGGTGTTCTGCCGTAGGCACTCCGCCTCCTCATAACGAGCAGAGGCTGCTACTACAAAGGGGTGATTAAACTGCTTGTTTCTTAGAATATGTGCAATTGGCTCATCATATATCCAAGAAGACTTATCGTTCAACTCAGCAGCAGTACACTTGACATAAGCTTGCATCCCAACAGCGTAGTTAACAACAAACGTACGCATTGCTACAGTATTCTTGTAACCTTCGTACTTCGGGTGCTTCCAAGCAGACAATACAGGGGCAAGGAATTTGTCGATACGTTTCTGATCGGCAATTGCTTGGAACTCCTGCACAATACCAACTTCGTTGATTTGTGCTAATAGCTCGGTATTGTACGTGTCCACTTCAGACTTCAACTTGTCCACAATCGATAGGTCAATTGCTTGTCCGTTGTTCATCATCTCGATGACCATAGGAATAGCAGGCTTTACCACAAACTCGTAGTAGTACCGTTGATTGAACTGCTCAGTGTTGTGCTGAGGCTCGGAAGTTGGGAATATCCACTCAGTTGGGTAAGCTTCCTCAGTTGCGTACTTCTGCCAAGCGTACTTGGTAGCCGGACCATCAATACCGGCATACTTGATCAGTGCAAGGTTGTACTGCTCAGGATTTGGATTGCTACCAACATAGAATAGATTGGTAACTGTATCGTTAAGTGAAGTGTCGTACAAGTCGAACGAAGTCTTTGCCTTAGCCCAGTCCCCGTAAAGAGGACCTGAGATTTCCTTCAGGCCAGACTTACGCTTGTTTTCATCAACATCATTGTTGTAAACAGCAGCTAAAAGCTGGGAGTCCTCAATGTGCTTTGGAAACTTGCCTGTATGGTAGTGAATGTGTTTAAGGTCGAACAAACAGTTGTGCCAAACTTGACGTGTGTTCGTAGTAACTAGCCAGTTTAGTAACAATTGTTGCATTTGGTTAGTAGAAAAAACAAACACAGTAGAGCTAAGTAAGTTCCAGCTAATAGTAACCATAGTCAACGGGTTGAAAGGCGGTAAAGTAAGGTTCTTTGCTTCGAAGTCACATGCAACAATGTCGAATGTGTCGTACTTCGCCAGCCAACGTTGGGCTACATCAATATCATCAGTGTACCAAACCTTTGGTGTGATGAAGTGAGATGCTACAATGTCACCAACATCCGAGATAGTTGCCATGTCGTCAATTCGTCGAACGTTGTCCTTGGACTTGAATTGCCAGTAGTCCGTAACAACAGTACCAACTAAATGGTCGATTGTGTACTTGCTATCCTCCCTAGGGAGTGAGCCAACCATGATGATGTTCAAGTTAGTTGGTTCGAGGTCGAACTCCGACTTGATGTACTGGTTGATTGCTTGTGTATAGCCTGGAATAAATTCAGTAAGTAGTAGGTTAATCATTATTCAATTCCTTGTTCAGACAGTTTGTCCAACAGTGAACGGATTTGTGAATCACCGAGCCTTAGCTTGAAGAACGTATCCTTGCACTGATTGTACACACGAATACTCTTCATGATGGATTTATAGTCGCCGTCGTAGCCCATACATTTGATGAACTCCTCCTCTGTACTGAACTCAAGGAGTACTAGAGCATCCTGTAACACACAACGAAGTGCAAATAGCTGCTCCTCTTCAGTCATGGTTAATTTGAGATTGCTAAGATCGCTAAAAAACTTCGTCCAGTGGTCTTCAGTAACATCAACTGAGTACCTTCCCTTATTGCCAGCTTCAACAATCCACTTACCCTCTTGATTAGTAATGCATGATTTAGCTTTTTTCACTGCATCCACGATCCATTCGTTACCACTCTGAGAGTAGTACGTGTTAAGTTTATCATACTGCTGTGAAAGCCAATGAGGGCTCTGTGAGTACTCAAATGAGTTACCGTTAATGATGATTGAAAACTTGGCTACTACAGCCCAGTCGTTTGGTGCGACACACAAGAACTTGCTGTCGATTGTTAGTCCTTCAAATTCCATTAATTACTCCTTATCGTATTATGTATTTATGGTTTAAACTTTTTCTGTTATAGTACCAGCTAACTAGAGCATGATTAGGTCTGTATGTACGTACTTTAGTTACTCTATTAAAGAAAGTAAAGCCTGTAGAGTAAGACTGTGTGTCAATAGTCCATCCACCATGAGTGGTATTATCCTGCTTTAATTCCTCTATAACATATCTCTGTGCTATAAGCATAAGCTGTTTGTACGATGGCCTGAAAATCATGTAAACTCCTTTATTTATCAACTCACTAACCAGTACCGAACTTATCAGCGTACTGGTAATCAATTGATTGCTTAATACACAAAAAAGATTAGCTTTTATATGCCTACTGTGTGCGTTTAGGCATAATCCATTATCTACAAACGCATTCATAGAGGTTCTTGAGTTCATTTCCTCAAGTAATGTATATCCGTTCAGTGGATAAGCCTCGGCCATCTCAGGTCGATACACACACACTAAGACAGTTGTCGAACCGGGATAAACCAGTGCAACTGCCTCATGTACGTACATTGCTTTGCACATGGTTCCTGCATGTGCTACGTTGTTACGGTTTTGTACTTCATTTGGCTGACGTAAAGTCACTCCTGGTTGTACCAGTGCTTACCAAAATTGTGGTTTGTTCGTAAGTAGAGATCCCCGAAGAGGCACTTCAATGAGAGGTGTCCGAGGATGTTGCATAGAAGTACAAATCTGTAAAGAGATAAGACTCTATTTGTTCGTGTGTACATGCCAAGATTTGAACTTAGGACCAACCTCCTGACGGTGGCTACTCTACCGCTGAGCTAAATGTACATAAAGGCTTACCCACAACAGTAACTAAACAACTAAACGTTGAATAGTGTGATGTGGTAGAGGCTTGTTGTTTAATCAGTAAAGTATCGGCTATTAACCACTATACTGAAGTTCGGTAATTCTACCTACTATCTTTAAGGCAAAGTTACTCCTTTACTGAATTTCACAGTATGTCCCGCTTAACGTACTCTGGGTCTGTCCTGGTGTTACGGCTATGGATCGTTCCAGCCACACGTCCATTATGCTCGGTGAGAGCTGTAATAAATACAGTCGACTAACTCAGTCGCTAAGTTGTGGCTGTGATCATTTAACCGAGGCACCACTAAGATGAGATGGAAGTGTTCCTATACTTGGTCACATATTTGATTGTGTGAACAGTAGTTACACAACTTGTACTCAGGTGGCTTCTCGATTACACGATCTCCTGGCTTACCTTTGAGTCTGATAAAGTTCTGTAGTTCACCCATAGAAGTACACTTCGAGCCACGTACAGTAGCGAATTTACCACTTGGTCCCATACGTTCCAGCTTGTACTCACCTTCGGACTTACCACGTTCAGTATCAGAACAAAGTGGCAATGTACCATCAGCTAAATGTTGCTTGATTTGCTCTACTCGATTGTGAATAAACTCAGTAAGTTCAGCCTCCTGATAAAGTGGGAACGTATGTTCAGACTCAGTTGGGTATTTGCCAAAGTCCCCACCGTTGTTAAGCATCATTAGGATAGACCCAATAGACTTAACAAATTCGTCGTTCGGTAGTTCGAGAATACGATAAATAGATAATTGCAATTGAAACTTAGTGTAAGTTGGGAATTGCTGTAGCATCTCCTCGATTGACAGTCCAGGTTGCATTGCTTCACGTTCCTCGACAAGTTTCTTGTAGTTATAGTTACTAACGAACTTGAGGTCTTTGATCATGCTAGACTTGTCCTTAACATCATATTCACCACTGATTTTCCAGCCGTTAATAACAATATCATTTCTTAGTTCACATGTGTAATCTCCATACCACTCAAGGGCTTTGGTAAGGGCTTCGTGCATTGCTGTTCCCTTGCTAGATGCAATAAGTGTACTTACGTCCTTGATATCCTCCTTAATTGGATACAAGATTGAGTATATTGCCTTTCGTAAAGGCCCAATGAGAGCAGTTACAGACAACTTACCTTCTCTGGGAGGATTACCGGAATAGCCATTCTCTGCATAGTACATACAAAGAATTGCTAATTCCAACGGCATGTTCGAGTTGTTTGAGTATTTAACTCCACTAGGTGAAGTCAGTAAGTTAGCTTGCTGTGCAGCGGCTAAATCAGTTATATGTGACATTATTTTTCCTTCATTAGGTAATTGTTACTAATTACCTTGAACGTTAATTCTGGGTTAGTTGTAGATTTGTATACTCTACCTTCAGAAATTGTTTTAGCGTTCATAGATTCACCTTCAACATGTTTTAGTAGAGACTCTAAATCATGCTGCTCAAATATCTTTGTGTTAGGAGATATTACTGGAACATGGCTAATTGACTGCAATGAACCAGACATCATGCGAGCCCTCTCTGTTGGTGTTAAGTACCTTTGCTGCTCAATATTGTAAATATCAAACACGTAGAATTGGTAATCGGTAACTTTCTCGTGGTTAGACTGTATTTTCGGACCAATCAACTCTCCTTGTAGTGCATATCCACAAGGTAGTAATTTCTCAAGATTCAAGTTTCTAGCAACTTGCCAAAATTGTGAGTCATTTTCAGGTAGCTCCAGATTACGAGAACATACACCAAATTGATAGTTTGGTACGTTAAACCCGATCATTAACTTAAATCTATCCCATATAGACAATTCTGTGGCTACATTAAATACTGTCATTGAAGATCCATCCAGTTTGAGTGTCTCCTCAAATTCATGGTCTTTGTAAGTAGTAAAATAAGATGTGAGGTTCTGAATACGTTCCTGATCAGTCTTTGGTAAGAATGAAGGAAACTTAGATTTTTTATCATGGTTGGCTTTATCGAAATTCGACTGAGCTGATTCGTACTTAGTAACACCAAGTACGTCAGTGACCTCCATTCCTAATGACCAGGGCCTATTTACGTGATCATATTCGAAACCAAAGTTTAATGGCAGTGCAAGTCCTTGTGATAAGGCCCCTCTCATCTTCATTGACTTGATTCGATATCCTTCAATTCCGTTACACTTAGAAGTCTTTTTCAAGAATTCATACTTTGGCTCCATAGGTAGAAACGAATCAATTTCAAAGTAAACACATAAATCTCCTACTTGAAACTCATCCTTCTTCGAAATACACTGCCAACCATCTATTTGTACTAACTCAAGCCTATCAGCTTTTGCAATTGGGTACTTAGCAGATATTTCTCTGATTGATACTAATTTTCTTTTATTCATAATTAATTCCTTTTGTTTAGTACTGTCCCGAAACTCAATACCCACCGAGTGCCTGAAATAACTTCAGTGACATGGTGTGGGTGTATGTCCGGTCGTAGTAAAATGATTCTGTTCCTAAAGTTGAACACAGACTTACCGACATAATGACCACCGACAAATGAGCCATTCAGTACAATGTTCAGTCGGTAATGTGACCTCCCAGGTTGGACAGGGTCAGTGTGCTTTGGTATGTGTGATCCAGTAGGGAACTTGAGTAGATAGCCATCCATTCTCCAAAATGAGAATAGGACTTGCTTAAAATACCCAGAACCCTGTCGACCTGGAGTCATACTGGCATGCCACAACAGCTACAAACTAGTTGGCCTTTGTGGTGGATTGGTTTGGCTTGACAGCACTTGGTTAGGTTCATTGGTTGTCCTTTGGTTTGATTATTCACCATGATACTGCCATAAAACTGCATTGCAGTGTGCATGTACAGCTCCTATGGTCATGTCTGTTTTTCTACAATGATGTAGATGGATAGGCCATTGAAACATGCTAGCAGGGAATAGCGCTGAGTTGATTGGGTGAGATTCCAGGAATTTGGAGTCCTCAGTAAGAGGTTCACCACAATGACAACATAGCCCGTCCTGCTCATATACATATTGTTCTCGTGCTTGTTTACGTACAGACCAGTGTGAGTTTGGGTAGTTAATTGGTAATTTCATTGGTTGTCCTTTTGTTTGATACTGTTAAAGTATTTGAGTAACTTTGACTTAGATAAGTCACTGGAGTTTAGTAAGTTCATGGTTGCTTTGGCGTTCTGTGTGTTCACATTTGCTATTTGGTAATATGCGTAACCTTTCTTCATTCCGAAGTGTTCACAAATATGCTCCAACTTCGACCTGATTAGCTTCTTGATCAGTCCGTTATTCGACTCAGACTCCCAGTTAACTAGTGGTAGAGCGTAGTTCAGTTCAGTATCAACAACAACATTCGGCAACTTCGACTTAGCGTTAGACAAAATAGTGAACGGTTGGTCGTTGAAGTACTTGAGGCAATGCTCGTAAAGCTCCGTAGAGCTGGTAAACATCTTGAATGAATAAGTAGGCTTACTAAGATCGTCCAAGATAGCGAGAGCTTTGCCATGCTCCTGTGAGTACAAGATAGTAACACAGTTGCTCGGTACTTCGTCCTGGTACATGAGGATCATAGAACTTGGTTCGGTTAGTGTTTGTACATCATAATATGATACACAGCCACACTTGCACTTAGTCCACTTCCTGAGTACACCAACACTAGGTTCGGTTGACTTGAACTTCATGTTGAACACAGGTACAGTCTCCCCACAAGGTTCGCCAGATGATATGGTGAAGTTGCTGACATATGGGTTGTCGATTAGTGAGTATGGTAGTTGGCCCGTGCAGTTGGTCATTGGTGGCTCCGATACACAAGAAGCTTCACAGAAGTAACGCTCCATTGGGTTCTTCAGCTTAGCACACTGCTCACGACAAGTTGGTTTCTGCTTACGCCAGTCGTTGAAGAATGGGTTAATACGAGATAAGGTACCAGAATAATCGTAAACTGAAGCAACTTTGTTCTCGTTTAGAGTAGATGCACGCCAGATAGATTGCAAGAACAGTGAGGTTACACGAGTTGGTGTGAGGTACAAGATAGTATCAGTGGTTGGTGAGTCGTAGCCAATAGTAAGCATACGAACATTGATAATAATACCATTAGTACAATCCTCGTACCAATCAGTGACAGCTTCCAGTTGAGACTTCGTCAGCTTGGAGTGAATAACACGTACGTTGAACGGATCGTTGAATGCATCGAACACCTTCATTGCTGTGTTGATTGAATTCACGTACAGAATGCATTTGTGATCAGTGGCCCAGTTGAGTTGGTTAGCATCAGCCACCAATTGATCAACAACAGCAGACTTGTCCAGCACACGCTCCACATCAGAGTCGATGTACTCACCATTACGTACACCAATAGATGATTCGTCTGCCAGTAGGTTGTACCGAGAGATGAATCGAGTTGGCGCAAGATAACCGTCAGCTAACATTTGCTTCATGCTAGTGAATTCCAAGACGGTGTCGATTGAGTCGTCCAGGAATCTGCCATTAGGCTTGAGTGGTGTACCAGTCATAAACAATCGAGTACAAGATAAGTTGCGAATTTCCTTCACTAACTTGGTATCGTACCGCATATGTGCTTCGTCGATGGCAATTAGGTCATAGCTCGACAAGTCAACATCCCTTCGTTGGAAGGTTTGGAACGTACCAAGTTGAATGTGTTTGCTGTCGTCGTGGTGCTTGCCGGCTAGAATGAAAGTGTGGTCGTCGAAGTAATCAGCCAACTGAAGTACTATATTGCGCATCCCCACTAAGATTAACACACGTTTACCAGTGAAGTAACGCTCAATAATTCGCTCCAAAATATATGACTTACCTGACCGCATCGTTGAGATCATCAGATTGGACTGGTTGAGTTGAATACCGTCAACATATTGTGTTTGATAAGGCCTTTCTATCATAGTAGTTTACCCAATAATTGATCCAACTGATCCAACTCGTCCATCAGCCCTTGTCGTTTGTTAAGCAGCACCTTCTTGTCAACTACTAATTCCAAAATGTACAACAAAGCAACTAATAAAGCTGGTCTATAATCATCGAAGGGTTTGGTTTGCTGAACAATCGCAATTGCTTGGTTAATGACAGTAGAGCCAAATGCTGGCTCCCCATTCTTCTTTCCTGCAATAGTTGATGCATTTGGTATTAGTTTCGATAACTCAAGCTGACCCGTAATTGTTTTGATTGCTGTTTGTCTATCCGACTTAACCAATTCCTTGAACTCTGTGAACCTACAATGAAATTGTGGTGACCAGTTGTCAAAATAACTCAAGTCAGAAGAGCTTGTGATTGTACACATTGTAATGGCTCCTTATAGTAAGCTAGAATATCCTGGTTCAGTACACAAACAGAATTGTTCGTGTAGTGTAATTCCAGGTTATCATTGTTAATAAACACTACCTCGCCTTGAATAACATAGACATTGGTTGGATTGTCAGAAGACATTACTAGTTGAGAGTAATTTCCAGTTAATTCAAAGAATTCCAATAAATCCTCATCAAGCTCCACTAAAGCATATATGTCGCCTGCAGGTAAATAATTCCAAGTTACATCACAGTATTCAATGTCATCAACATACTGAAGTTGGTAAGGTCGTGCTGCCATACTACTTCCCCTCGTACCAGGCAGTGAACCGGTTGATTAGTTTGGTTAGCCAAAAGCATTCAAATAAATAAAAACCTCCTACCAGAATAGCCACAATAGGCCATAAAAGAGACATACGAAAAGCAATCCCAAAGGCTGTTGGTTCCACACTAGGCCCAGACCAGCCTGGAATTTCCCTATCAGTTGTGTTAAAATACTTGATAGTAACAAGTGACAGCACGAAGCCGACACAGTAAATAATAAAATAGTTCATAAAATTCTCCTTAATACTTGATAAGACCTACTGAGTAGGCACTACAAATGTTAGTCAGCCATTCGGTTAACTAGTTCCTGCAAGTTGTCCACTAGCAGTTGTGCGTTCGGTTTGTCTAAGCGTAGGGAGTAATATTGATCACATTGTTCTTGTATGTCTAATTTACCGTCAATTAAGTCAAAATCAACAACTCGCTTCATGTGAATAGAATTACCATCTACCCAAGCTTGTTCAAGATCGTTATTAAAGTCGTTGTAATAAATAGGTTCCATGCTAATCTCCTATAAGTTCAATTGGTGTGATACCGTAAGTGTAGACTGGCACATTAACAGTAAGGTCAGCAACGTATGCGTAAGCCTTCGACTCAGAGAAGAAGGTGATTAGTGGCAATGCGGTCAGGTCCTGGTTGTACTGGGTAACTAGGTAAATTGGTGTGATTGTCATGTTAGTTCCTTAAGTGATTGGTTAGTTGTTCAACAGTTGGGTTAGGTATGATACCATTCTTGGTAGCAATGGCTAACTTCCCTGCAAATAGTGGATCACTGATTAAAGCGATTTGTCCGTTAATGATGAAATAATCCTCAACTGGAGGGCAGATAAATTCAGGTTCAGGAGTTGGTTCGGTTACTGGAGAATTGGTAGTACCAACAATAGTAAAGAACAACTTGTGCTTAGTTTGCAGTTCCTGGTTAAAGACAATCGAGTAGTAGTTGGGGTAACTACCTCCGTTCAGCATGTACTGAGAGCCTGTATGCACCTTGATTAGTCCGAGAGATTCCAGTTCAGCAACACAACGTAAGAAAGTTGACTTGCCTTTCCCAAGAGACTTAGCCCAAAATGAGGCATTCCGATTGCCTCCGTGCTCCGCTGGGGTATTGGTAGTTGCTCGACAATAGCCAATACTGTACTTACCAATTTCCATAAAGGTTGATAGTAGCTTGTCCGGTACTTGTTGGACTCTTGCAAAAGTATATAGCATACCCATGTTAGTCCATCCGTTAAATGTTTGTTTGTCCATAGTAAATCCTATGTTCACCAAGTTAATTAAATTTAAGTGCGATTATGTAATGAGGGAGAATTGGTGGTTCTTGCTCAATCAACAACTTAATAGTGTGGTAGTGAAGAACCACCAAGTATGTTGACTACCACACTATTAAATCGTTAAGAGAGTATACACTAAAATAAATTAAACTATGCTGAACTGGTAGAAACATAAGTAAAAGTAATAATACTAGGCTTTTCTCAATATTGAGACAACCTGTACCATAATCGAGACAACCTAAACCAAATATGAGATAAGCCTTACCAATAATGAGACGACCTAGCCCAAAATGAGTTCATCCATATTACCAATGAAAGTTAGCAATACTAGTTAACAACTAAAGTATTGCAAACGAAGTAAATAGATTAACAAAACGCACCAACTGCTACGGCTTGGGAGCCTACACATATGGTGCTAAAAGTGCGAGGGTTGGACGAGGATTGACGAACTACTACAAACAATAGTAAGGCTCGACTGCGTCCAAAACATCGTCCCTAGGAGTGCCTACAGGAAAGTAAAGGAATGGTTCAACCAGTGTAGTTGGTAGTGAATCAGTAAGTTGTTGGAAACACTCCTGACGGTAGTAGAGTTCCGTGTGGTCTGCAACCAGTTGAAAGCCGGTCATCAAGTCGTTGACAAGGTAATAAGTATGACCTAACGCCACAAGAGTAGACTCGACCGACTTCTGATCCTCCGACTGAACACCTTTGCCGTTGGGATGTTTCCACTCAAGATGAAGGCTGACAGCATTTGGCAAATACACCAAAATATCCGGGAGTCCATTTATTAAACCGTCTGCCTTGGCTTGGTTGATGATTTGTGCCTTGACTTTGGGTGAACCTGGTAGAGTAATTCCATTCAACGATAAGCTAATCAGACAATCTGGGTAGAGGAAATTGAATAGTGAGATCCAAGTACGTTGAAGTTGGGCTTCGCTAGTCATACTACCAACTGCTGCAGTACTCATATTCTGCATTAGGATCAAGTTCCGAAATAGATTTGATAGTGTACTCCAGGTCATGTACAAACCCCTCATCTATGATAGAAGAACCAAAGAAGAATCCAGTAATTGGAGCAATTGGTAGATCCCCTGGTTCCACATCATAGACTTGAATAGTCTCTGTTAATTGTCCTTTGGATGAACTCCAGCCAACATTTACTTCTTTGTCTATCATAGAGCAATTAGTTAAAAAATTAAGAGTCTTCTGGCATAAGTTGCTAAGAGATTGAAGTTGTGTAAATGATACCCAATGAGGCATACACTCATCCACACCATTCTGTACTTCAGAAACGAACCAATTATGGATTGCATTGGCTTTCCTCCAGTAGATTACATGTTCCCCGATGTAAGTAACCTTAGACAGATTAACTGCTAATGGCTTACCATCCTTCAGTATATCAATTGATCCTGTTACTTTGTTGTGTTGGTAGTTACCACCAACGTAAATTTTCTTTGTTAGATACATATCTAGTCCCATTGTTTATCCTTTAGTGTTATTTTATTCTGTTCAAGTTGTTTAGTAATTGTTGTAGCTACCTGCGATTGCAGCGGTAGATTGTTCAGTGATTGGTTCATGGGAACTCCTTTGGTTGTTACTATTGTGTTGTTAAGTCTTTAATAGAGTATACTTGAAAAATTAAGATCAGACATCTGGTGACTGAAGTAACTTTCTACTACGTTTCGCTACGTAGAAAGTTACTTAGTACTCGACTGAATTTACACGGTCGATTCAACACGATAATCGAGCACAGAAACTTTCTATACTCTATTAAAGCCTTATTACATATACTTTTATGCCTCCGTATATAAAAGACAAAAACTTGACCACACCTGTTTGGTACCGGCGATTCGCCTGGATCAGTGTGATCGAAAACTCTATATGTTTTATGTTAGTTGGACTTAGCTATATGGTTCTGCCATGTAGTTAATCCACCAAGGGATTGTGGAGAGCCTCCATGTTCTGCCGCTCGAATCTTTCTACGGATTCGTCGAGGAACTCTCATATCATCTTTGCCAATGTTTACACCAAGTACTCGTACATACCCGTGAGTTGTGTACCGTACCCGTGTCTTCGTTGGCTTAATGACAAAGTTGTACGACTCGATTAGTTCTGTAACTTTTGAGATTATTTGACGTTCTATCTCGAAATTTACAATATCAGTTGTTATTGTGATATCATCTGCATATATGTGGAATTCTGTTTGGCATGATAGGTATTTTAAGTACCCTTTTAACTTCTTTGCAAATGGTATCAATGCAATGTTTGCCAGCATAGGACTTGTTGCGAACCCTTGTGCAGCATAACCTTCGTGGTGCCATAAGCACTTGTCAGTTGCTACTTCGTGGTCCGAACAAGAGTCTATGACATGCTGTGGTGTAACTGTGTCAAAGAAGTTAGCTATGTCCATCTGGATGAATGTTGTCTGTCCGATGAGACGTTTGCCGGCAGTTACTGGAGATCTGCCACGAACGAATCCGTGTAAATGGTCTTCTACTCCGTATTCAACTGCAGTATCCAAGAAGGTTTTCTGAATAGTTCGCAGTTGTTTCTGTTGGTATTTCAATAGTTTGCTACTAGGTGCGACAATTTTCCTGAAACCTTTTTTCTTAGGAATACGATATTCTTTATAAGAGTATCCTGCGGCTTCATCGATAAAGTGTTCAGTCATATTGCTCATGTGTACTCCTATTTAGTTAGTATATTGTTGTCCAGCGCTGCTCTGAAATTCGAAACTTTGCGTGACATCTCGTTGAATACCATCTCAATCCCTTTGGAGTCCCGTTTGAACTCCACTGCATGATTGCCAAGTCCGATTTGTTTAGCGTTCTGCACAATAGATCGGTCAGCCCCCATGTACAGGAACTGCCAACCATCAGCAAGTTTGCTGTTGATTAGTTGCTGTACGTCGGAAGCCGATTTGTTGGATTCGTTATCTTGTCCATCAGTTTGGATCATCACACAAACGTCTGTGTATTGATTAGGAACTGAGTTCAAGGCTCTGATAACTGTGTCGTACAGTGCTGTTGTACCATCGCAATGAAAGCTGCTATTAGTCCACTGGCTAACTTGTTTGAAATTGGTTGGTTTTATGTCGTGTTTGGAATTATGATTGAAGGTAAATACAGACAAATCTGCGTCGCCTCGCTCAGTTGATTGGTGATCCAATAATGTGTTGAATGACGTGACCATATCACGTTCGACTCTATTCATAGACCCCGAACGATCGAGAATTAATAAAATTAGTGCATTGCTCATTTGATAACTCCTTTGAAAGTTCGTGGGTATCTGTCCAGCAGCGATTCGACAATAGAGTTAATTTCTGTGTCTAGTGAGAAGTCTGCGATTGACACTGTGTTCTCAGGGTTTCCAACCGTTGGATAGTTCCTGTAACCGTTGTTCTGTATGTCGTATGCCGCAAATCCGAAAGTCCGCTTGGAGTCTGATGTAAAGAACATAAACTCTTCCGGTTTGATCGGTTGTCTGAACTTCTTCAGTGTGTACGAGTAACAGTAGTTCTGATTCAATGCTACATGGTTAACCACGTAGATACGGATTGGAACTACTCTGCCAAGCTCTTTGCTCAATGCGAACAGTGCATATGCGTTCTCTCTGATAGTCGAGTCAGATATACTTGCGTCGTATGACAGGTTAACGTAAATATCATGGAATAGTTTGGCATCGCTGAAGTTACCAGAAGTAAAATAGCAATCGCGTCTACCTAGCATAGCACGTTGTTTAGACATGCAACCAGTATCAGTTGCTGTGAATTCTGGTGTGCTGTATAATAGCTTCGTAGTAAATCCACGAGTGTGTAGTTTGGCTTTAACCTTATCTGCAACATCCTTGTATAGAGTTGAGTAAGATGAGTCCACTTTCGATGAGTTGAACTTACTAGTCCCTTCGTTGATATATTTCTGTACCATTCCGTCAGGGAATACTCCAGACCAAGACTGAATTTCAGCCATGAACTCGGCAGGAGAATTAAAATGCTGGAAGGTTGTGTTAGTTAATGAAGGATCTGTATGTCCTTCGAGTATTTTTAGTGTCATGTTGTTTCCTTCAATGATGTTTGTACTATTCGTTGGGAAATTGTGATAGCTTCGTAGTCATTAACAGGAAATGCTACCATAGTTTGTTCACTCTCAGGAAATCTCCAAGGACTTCCCTTCATTGGTTCGCTACTATACCAGACAGGAAATTTTACTCCCTCCATCTCTAAGTCAGCTGCTTGTAGAGCTAAGTCGAATGTGTCGTATACTCCCAGCATATCTGTGTCCTCTGCTCCGAGCACTGGTATGTATACTAAATAAACCATTGTCATGTTGTTTCCTTAATCTGTAGGTTAGTGATTTCTCGTTCAATTTGTCTTGGTGACTTGTTGTCCAAATCAGTGATTTGTTTTATGTACGATAATCCGTATCTTAATGCAAGATGGTAGTCTTTCATATTATACTCAATAATAGCACATCTATCAAGGGTTGCTTTGTCGAGTGGATTCCGTGAGCTATAGTCGTCTGAGTAGTCGTTGCAAGTGTTTGCGGTCATAATCAGTCTAAAATCAGGGTGTATATCCACTAGTTTGTCAGGGAACTGGAATGTCTCATGCTTCAATGCGTTCAGACAAAGTATAGAGTTTGCGTTACAAGCGTCTGCTTCGTCCAGGATGAACACTTTACCATTCTCCACTGCGTCTCGTAGTAGAGAGGGGAAGTATTTACCAGTTGTGATTGATTTGTACCCCAGTAGATCGTCCACAGTCAACTGTGAAGTTCCCTGTTGAAGGATGTACTGTCTGTTTACAGATTTGGCAAATTCCATAGCCAATGTGCTTTTTCCGCTGCCACTTGGCCCCCACAAATATACGAACTCACTACGAGCTATATTGAGAGGGTGTTCCAGTGCTGTGTGAACTTGCTTGTGGATTAACTCATCCTGTGTGTGCAATGAGTCCATGTCCACGTTGAAGTGGTTAGAGATCTGCTTGTGCTCCCAAGTAAAGTCGTATGAGTAGTCTGTAGCAACCTTCACTCCAGCTGGTATAGCAGGAAGGATTTTGTTAGTGTCGTTGTCAATAATAGTTCCACAAGAGTATCTGTTCAAGTTCATTACTTGGATTGCTTTGTTGTTCTCGTCAGTGATTCTCCATAGGTTAACAGATGTATTTGAGTCCTCTATCAGCACCTTAAGTTGTTTAATATCATCTCTGTTTTTAACTACAGTCCATTGTGAATCGATTTCAGTAATATCACCAACCTTCGGTTTCTGTTCTGGTAGAAGTTTGTGCAGTGGGTAGCAGTCTTCGTGCGACTCTCCAAGGATATCTGACGTTGATTGAGGAATCGGTCTGCCGTCTATTACCAGGTAGTCCCCGTGCTTTAGCCTCTGTGTGTTCTTCTTCGATGGTTTTGGGTTTTTCCACAGTTCCTGTTCGATTGCTGGTTCAACTGCAACAGTATCTGCAATAGGAACTGATTCGTTGATGTCCAGAAGGTACTTCACGTCCTGTAAAGTAAGTTGAGGCATGTTTTTGTATGGATCGTTAGTTCTAAAGTATTCTGATGAACTCCATCCATGTTCTGTATGGAACGCCAGAGTGCCATTTCCGTAACTGTTTAGTTCACGTTCAAAAGCTGCTTTGCCAGTAAAAGGATCAGGCAAAATTACTGCAGTAATGTTAGACAGTTCCTGCACTTCGTCGAATGTAGTTACTACAAAGACTCTATGACCTGATTTAAGGAACTGAGGTATGTCTGTGATAAGTGACTTAAGCTCATGGAGTGGATGTTGTGTGTTCATGCTAATGCCTTTGTGTTGCTGTAATTGCTGTAATGTTAGTTCTGTTGCTGAGCTGTCTAGGTAGACTGTAAGGGTGTCACCATAATTTATAGCTTTATGAAGCGTCCCGTATAAGTAATGGTGGTCTGTACACTGTGCTCTGTGCTCTCCATTCCAGCTAAATCCCTCGTCAAATAGAATTTGTTGTATTTGTTCAGATTCTTGTGGTGTTTTTGGCGCGAATTTGTAGGCGGTTGTCGCGAAGTCTATAGTTGGCCGTACAATTGGTTGAGATACTATGTACTCAGATGGTATAGCTAAAGCCTGGTCGCTATCAACTATGAAGTAAGTGTGAGATTGGTTCCACTTGCCAGTCAGTGTCTGCCCAGATTTGTAAGTAACTGCTATTGTTGCATAATCTTTGATAAGTTTGATAGTTTCCATAGTGATCCTTTTAGTAAGGCCCTCCGAAAAGGGCTAAGTAAGAGGACTATAAAAGGCCTTTACTCTTTTTTGGTTCTGCTGTAATAGCACGTAATGTAGCGTTGTTTGCAATTAGTTTAGCAATTTCTACTTGCTCGTCACAACCATCTTGTAGTGGAGTGTTCACGATTTCAGTATATGCTTGGATTGCTAATACCCAGTATGCTTTCTTGTCAATTCCAACTGCCATGCTCACTTGCATTGGTCCGTTTACAGTCTCGATTGAAGGTTCTGCTGGTTGTTTAGCTCCGTAGATGCTTACCGCTTTGTTAACTACCTCTGTTAGTAGTTTCTTATCTTTTTTTGTGATCGCTGTACTTAATGACATATTTTGTTCCTTTGTGATTCGACTTACGCTCAAGGCTGCGGTATTTTTAAGCCGATTGGCACTCTATGATTGGTTCCGACCTAAGAGTCTGCAGGGCTTTGTACAGTTTAAGGTTTTTTGGGTTGTTCTTCTTGTTGATTTTCTCTTCCATCTTCAGCAAGAATCCTTCAGCTTCACAGTAAAGCAAGTCATCTAGTTCAGCTAAAGTTGCTAAGTCGGACTTGTAGTTAAGTTCAGTATGAATTGATACCATCTCGTTGTAGAGTTTGTCAACAGATGCTACATATTTGTTTCGTTCATCAACAATAATTTGGTTATACTTCTCAAGCCACCCTTTTCTGTACATCTTCATTAGCTCTTTGTGAACTTTTGGGTATTGTTCTGCGATGTCTGGTAAGGTTGCATTCCATTTCAGATCCAAGCACTGCACTATATTAATTTCAGTGGAAACTCCTACTGCCTTTACGGTTCGCATTAATTTTGGTTTAACGTAAGAACTTGTCGTTACTTTTTCTCCGTCCGAAGAGTAAATATAGGATTGCTGTGTAGCCGTTCGAAAGGCTCCTACTAAATCTGCGTATCGTTTGTTAGTTGGTTGTGTGTAGCAGCGCTCTAATGTGATTTCGTTCATTGTCAATAAGTTAAGTGGTTTTTGTATCATTTGTATTCCTTTGTAAATAATTCCATGTCTTTGTACTCCTCATAAGCTAAATTAGTAGCTTCTGCTGTGTACTCCTCGTACGATTCGTTCAGGTACTCGACTTCGTCATCGACTAGGCCGAGTTGGTAAGCGTCATGTAGTTTATCTTGTCCTATTACTTCGTACCATGTATCATAGTCTAGGATTGTCATAGTAACCCCTCGTTGATTCTTGCTAGTTCTGCTTCTAATTCGTCCCAATTATCAGTTACAGCAAATGCATCTGCGCTCGAGTCCCACTGACAACGTCTGAATGTGTCAATAGATATGCCAGAGTGTTCGTAAGTCCACAACTGAACTACCTTCAACTTAGGGTACTCGTCCTGGATTAAGTCCTTGTGGTGGGCAAGATTATTAGCTTGTGATGCTGTGTCTTCCACAATATCTGCAAATTCTTCGTCCTCTGTGTAAGCTTTACGTGAATAGATTAGTGTCATACTACACCCCCATCGAGTTGATTAGGGACTCGTCAGTATCCCATAGAGTTGCGTCAATGTAGTCAACAGTGAGAATCCTACCAGACGGCAGTACTATGTTCACATACTCGTCATGCTCCAAGTGAATATCTACTGATTGTGTGCTGTCTGACTTGATTTGTACGTTTGTTCCATCGATTATTTTCATGTTATATCCTTTACTGTATACTTATCAAACACTGTTTGTGCGTTTTCTGATTTGGTAGTCAGAACTTGTAAGGCCTCTTCAACCATTTTATCCCAATTTAGCAGTATACTGTTATTAATCTCTCTATTTAGTGCTTGTGATTTATGGTAGTTTTTACTCCCACAACTGTCCTGGAAAGCCACTTGAAATTCAAGATTGGGGTACTTGTACCATTTACCATCTGAGTAGCCTTTCCTACCTACCAATGACACTAACTCCGTAGCTTCTTGTAACTCTTTTGATGCTCTTTGGTAATTTTCTAAGTCTTCTGTTAGCTCTTGTATGTTGATCATGTTATATCCTTTGTGGTTAATAAACTCAGTACAACACCCCGAGAGGTGCTGTGTGGGTTTATTTGTCTTTGTTATCCGGCGCCAAGTTTGTGATTGCTTCAGTAGATCCTCTGAAATCCCAGTCATTAAGAAGAGACTGAGGTTTAAATATGATTCTGTTATGGTAAACAGACACATCTGCAGAATCCATCTGCTGTGAAAAGTAAGTCACATTATCAGATAGCCCTAGATAGTGTTTCTTGAACTGGTTTGGTGCTATCTTACAAGTTACTGCAAGTTTTCTGTTAGTAGACTCGATAGAACACTTACCTTCGATAGTAAGTATGTACTCACCATTGATTCC
>Ga0193963_1000336_pt1 | contig 24821 bp, 17 predicted proteins | sample FB_6_MG_FD_140359 | JGI IMG/M metagenome (GOLD analysis project Ga0193963, IMG submission 140359) | Microbial mat bacterial communities from the Broadkill River, Lewes, Delaware, United States - FB_6_MG | ecosystem: Environmental > Aquatic > Freshwater > River > Microbial mats | place: USA...
CAAAATTTTCAGTTTTTCATTTTCATAATAAACAGAATAAGCATATCTAATCACTTGAGACTTTAACTTTTGTTTATAGTTATTAAATTCTAATTGATTAATATTTAAATCATATTTTTTAATCTCTTTTTGAGATTGGAGCTTGCCATTTGTAGGTATTATTTGGCTATAACTTACAAATTGTGTTTGCATCGCTTCAATATCTCTTGAAGTAGGATTATCAAGATTAATATCATTTACTCCAAATCCAAGAATTGGATTTTGCCAAGTATCTGATAATTCAACATTAACTTTACTAAAATCAATAAGCCTTTGTTTTTCTTTTAAAGAATAATTATTCATCTGAACTAACTCTAAAATACTTTCTAAACTTTGTGCACCTACAAACTGCAAGCTCAACGTTACTAAAATCAATGTCTTTTTTAACATCTATACTACCTTATATATTAACACTACCTCTTACAGTATGTACTTTATTATCGTTTGTTTTAAACTTTAAATGATATTGCCATGTTCCACCCATACTGAAATTAATCATCATTTTATATTCACTATTTACAAACTTTGCTTTTGATTTATATTCCATATAAGGCATACCTGGCATCTCAGGCATAAAAACTTTTATTTTCATTTTAACATTTTCTATATCCATACCATCTTTTGATAACTTTACAAAAAAATCATTATTTCCGCTAATTGGGGTACTCTTTGTATATAACTTTATATTATATCCATTCATCTCTCCATTCTGATCAATAGTATCAGCACTTAAAAATGTTGTTACAAACATTGCCATCATAATAAAAATTATTTTTTTCATCTCTTACTCCTATTCTTTATTTATTAAATCATACCATTATCTTGTGTAGTTTGTGTGCAATAATCAAAGTCTTATATTTGTCTTAAGTTTTTATTCTTAAATTCAGTCTTTAACCAAAAACTCATAGGAAAAATCATATAATTAGGTACTAAAAAGAAAAGGGTGTTTATGAAAAATATTACTATAAAAGTTAAATTATTAATACTTGTTATTGCTACAATATTAACAATTTCAATCATTATAGGATTTGAAGCAATTTACAATATAAAAGCTGTAAGTGATGCAAATATAAAACAATATAGAGCTGAGTCTTATAAAAACAAAGAAACAGAACTGAAAAACTATGTTTCTATGGCTTTGAAAACAACAGAATCTTACTATAAAAGAACAGAACCAGAAAAAATCAAAAAAGAAGTATCTCAATATCTAAGAGATCAAACAAGTTTTATTTTTTCTATTATAGAAAAAGAATATGAATCAAATAAAGATAAGTTGTCTAAAACTGAACTTGAACACAGAATCAAAACTATTGTGAGCGAAAGTAGATATGGTAAAAATGGTTACTTTTGGATAAATGATACAAATGCAGTAATTATTGATCATCCTATTAAACCAAAATTAAATGGTAGAAACCTTGCTAATTTCAAAGATAAAGGTGGTAAAAAAATCTTTAGTGAATTTGCAAGAGTTGCATCTACTCATGGAGAAGGTTTTGTTGACTATGTTTGGCCAAAACCAGGTTTTGAAAAGCCTCAACCAAAAATTTCTTTTGTAAAGATGTTTAAACCACTTAACTGGGTTATTGGAACAGGTGAATATGTATCAGATGTAACATCAAATATGCAAAAAGAAGCCCTATACTCAATATCTCAAATGAGATACGGTAAAAGTGGATATTTTGCAGTTGTAGATTCAACTGGTAAAATGCTTATGCATCCAATTAAGCCATCATTAAATGGAAAGAACTTAATAAATCTTCAAGATAAAAAAGGTATTTATTTATTTAGAGATATTATAAATGCTGCTAAAAATCCAGAAGGTGGTTTATCAAAATATTATTGGGCAAAACCAGGGAAAGAAGATGTACAACCTAAGTTTTCATATTCTACTAAATTTAATGCTTGGGACTGGGTGATTGTAACTGGTGCTTATGTTGATGATATTGAAGATAAAATTCTTCTAATGGAGAAAAATGCAGAAAATAAAATAAGTGAAGTTGTTTCTACAATTGTACTTATAAGTGCTATCATTGTTATTCTTATTACAATAATAATCATTTTTATTTTAAATAAACTTATTATTAGACCAATTAATGTTTTAAATGAAGGTATCAGAAGTCTTATTAAAAGTACTACGAATACGAATATGACAATTAAAAAACAAGCCAATGATGAACTAGGTAATATTGTTGATAGTTTCAATGAATACTTAGGAAAAATTGATGATGGGATTAAAGAAGATCAAATTTTAATTGATGATGCAAAAAAAGTAATCAGTCGTGTTAAGCATGGTTGGTATTCACAACATATTGAAACTAATACATCAAATCAATCATTAAATGAATTTAAAAATGAAGTAAATGATATGATTAAAGCAACAAAAAAACACTTTAACGACATGAATGTTGTATTAGAAGAGTACGCAAGTTATGATTACAGAAAACCACTAGTAATAGATGATATAGAAAAAGGTGGAGTATTTGAAATTTTAGTCAAAGATATCAATGCTTTAAGAAATTCTATTAATGGTATGTTATCAGATAATAAATCTACAGGATTAACTTTACAAAATAGTTCAGATATATTATTAACAAATGTTGATACGTTAAGTAAAGCTTCAAATGAAGCAGCAGCATCTTTAGAAGAGATAGCCGCAGCACTTGATCAATCAACAAGTAGTATCTCTAATAATACTCAAAATGTAGTTCAAATGGCTTCGTATGCTCAGACAGTTACTACATCAGTAACAAATGGTCAAGAATTGGCAAATCAAACTACACTTGCAATGGATGAGATCAATACTGAGGTAACTGCAATTAACGATGCAATTACAGTAATTGATCAGATTGCATTTCAAACAAATATCCTTTCACTCAATGCTGCTGTTGAAGCTGCAACTGCAGGTGAAGCAGGAAAAGGTTTTGCTGTTGTTGCTCAAGAGGTTAGAAATCTTGCATCTAGATCTGCTGATGCTGCAAATGAGATTAAAACACTTGTAGAAAATGCTAATCAAAAAGCAAATAGTGGTAAAAAGATTGCGGATAATATGATCGAAGGATATGCAGGGTTAAATGAAAATATTACTAAAACAATAGAACTTATTTCTGAAGTTGAATCTGTATCAAAAGAACAACAAGCAGGAATAGAGCAAATCAATACTGCTATTGCACAGTTAGATAGACAAACTCAGCAAAATGCACAAGTAGCTAGCGATACGAAAGCAGTAGCAACACAGACACAAAGTATTGCAAATGATGTACTTGAAGATGCAAGTTCTAAACAATTTATTGAGATTAAAAATCAAAAAAAAGATTCTAAATATGAAAAGATAGAAAAAAAAGAAAAACCAAAAAAAGAAACTGCAAAATCAGTCAAAAAAGAAGTACCTACTAAAAAATTAACACCAATATCATCAACTAAAGAAAGTGATGATGAATGGGCAAGTTTTTAAACTTGTCTATTATAAAAGTAAAGGGGTAAGAGTAGAAATTCTTACCCCTTTTTTAATACTTATCTATTATAAAGTTTTTTATATTTTCAAATAAATTAGGATTATTTTGAGTTATTATAACATGACTTTTTGATTCTATTATTTCTATCTTTTTATTATTATTTTCAATAGTATCATAGATTTCATATGCTGAACTAGGATTTACTACTGGATCGTCACTTGATTGTATAATATACGTAGGTGTTTTTATATGCTTTAAATTTTTTTTGGTCTTTTCCATCAAATCACTTAACTGTGAAATAGAATCAATATAATGCTTATCATAGTTGATATCAGGATTTTCAGCTATATTATTGATGTACTCTTTTGCATATTCATTTGCATCAAATGCATTTACCAAATCATTCCAAAATGACACAGCAGGTATAAGTGCTTTTACACGAATATCATTCAAATTTAATGCAGCATTTATACAAATTAATCCATCAAAACCTCTATCTTTTTTCTTTGCACTTAGTAATGCCAGTAACCCTCCTGTAGAAAATCCTAAAAGATATATTTTTTTGTATTCTAAAGTTGCAATAGTAATTGCTCGTGAAACAGAGTCATACCAGTCTTTATAGGTAATATTTTTTAAATCTTCCGGTACTGTACCATGCCCTTTTAATCTAGGAGCGTATACATTTAAACTATGTTCATTTAAATAAATTGCTAATTTTTCGACCTCTTTTGGAGATGAAGAGAAGCCATGAATAGCTACTACACAGATATCACTCTTAGCTTCTAATAAATATGGTTTACCAATTTTTTTATCTTTTATACCTTTATGATGCCAGTACTTTGTATAATCGTATTCAAATTCATTTAATTCTTCAGTTTTTAATTTTCTACACAATAAATCATTTAATATTTGAGGTTTTAATTCTATATAACACTGTGAAATATCTAAAACCCCTTTAATAAGTAAAACTTCGTTTAAAACTACTTTTAAGATGTTTTTCAGTCTGATAGTATCGTGGGTATAATTATTGGTTAAATTGCCCTTATTTATTATATATGAGTCATGATGAATAATTATAATATCATCTTGAATAGCAATATTTAATACTTCATCAAATAGCTTAAATTTTTCATAAGAAATCAAATCTAAAAAAGAACCATTCAACTCTTCAGTAAAAAATAAATTTGATTTTTTAATATCTTTAATCACAAGATATAGTAACCTTTTAAAATGATTTTTTTCTATCACATCATTTGGAAATAGATAAAGAATTAACACAAAAATATGTTCAAAAGAGATAGTTAGTTTTTCATATATATTTGTCATAAAATGGTGAGTTAAATTTTCTCTATATTTATTTATTATTTTTGAATGATCTAACTCTTCATTATACTTTTCCAATAAAATATCATTTGTCCCTATGGGTTCTAAAATATTTATAGTCATAGTAGAATGCAAAATAATATTACTCTCTATTTCTAATTCTTCTTTAAAATTTTCACCCATATTGGAAAATAGTTTATCAACCATACTCATTAAAAGATTTTTTCCCCTACGTAATTTTGAATAAGAGATGTTTATAGGGATGATTTTTGTTTCATTTTTATTTATATCAAGAGTATTTTGCAAAAAATATTTTCTTTTAAATTTTACAATGTTTTTAATTTTTTTATCAAAAAAGTTTTTTCGTAAGAGCTGTGAATTCAATGCAAAATAAGCTGAACCAGTATGTACGCGTTGACAAGTATCATTTATATTTACACAATAATGATCATCTTCTTTCGTAATATCTTTAGCTTTTACCATTCTACCTTCTGGAAAAACCATCCAATCTTTTTGACTTGTTAAAAGATCTCCTAAAATAATATTATTACGAAATGGTTCTGATGTTTTTAAAGCACCTAGTTTTGTTAATAAATTGCCAATTGGAGTATTAAATAGCTTATCATCTGCAATGACACCAACTTTTTTATTTGTAATATTATATAAAGCAAAAGGAACCAGCATAGCTTCAGTACGAGTAAAATGATTCGCAACAAAAATTCGAGGATAGTCTTCTGGGATATTTTCTATCCCTTTAACCTCTATCTTAGCATCTAATATTTTTTCTAAGACACTTAGTGCAAATCCACTCGAATCGATCAACAAATCATTTTTTTTCATCTCTGTTTTATATACTCTTTTGCATTAAAAGAATCAACACTTACCACTTCATCTTTAAGTCGTTGTGCATGTTGCATTCCTATTAATTCATTTTCATTAATAAGCTCTTTCTCAAAAGCTTCTTGAAGTACATTTTGCATGCTATCTCTTTTAAGTGTTTTTGTTTTTAATAATTGCTTAATCATTTTAAACTGAGTATCATATTTCTTGTTTAAAGAAAATGCTTCTTGAATAACTGTTAATCTACTTGTTTCATCAGAACTAATAAAAATATTTTCACATAAATCATCTAAAAAGTTTTTATTACCTAAGTTTTTTACAATTTTATTATTTAAAGCATCATCACTTTTTAATGCAATTGGATTAATTCGCAGAAGTGGTAAGAAGATTTTAAATACCCCTATATTTTTTACAATCTCTTCAAATGCAATTTGTATCTCGTGAAATGCGTATTTACAAAAATAATCAACTAAGACTTTATTATCAACATTTTTATTATTATCATATTCTCTTAAAGTTGCAGTAATTAAATAACAATAAGACAAAATATCTCCAAATCTTCCTGATAGATTTTCTCTTTTTTTCAATGCTGGTCCAACAATAGCTAATACAACGTTTGTTACTAAGGTATACTGTGCACTTACCCAAAATAATTTTCTTTTATAGTTTTTAAACTCTCCACTAGTTCGAATAAATAAAGCTCGTGTAAAAAAACACACAACGGTTCTAAAAAATGATTTTGTCACTAATGCTGTATGTGCAAAAAATGCTTCATCAAATGCTTTTAAATCGTCATTTTCTATTGCATTTATTTGTTTATTTATATAAGGATGTGATTTTATTAAACCTTGTCCAAATTGCATAAGATTTCTTGTTAGAATATTTGCACCTTCAACTGTTATTGAAATTGGTATAGCAAAATAAGGATGTGCAAGAAGATTATTTGGTCCTCGCATAATAGCACTTCCACCTAATACATCCATAGAATCATTCATAATCTCTCTAAATTTTTCTGTTGCATGATACTTCATAATTGAATTTACAACTCCTGGTCGTGAACCATTATCAATAGCATCTAAAGTATAATTTCTTGAGGCATTTAACATATATGTAAATGATGCAATTTTAGCTACTTGCTCCTCAACTGCTTCAAAATGATTAATACTAAAGCCAAATTGCTCACGCAAGCTTGAATAAGAAGAAACTACATTTAAAGCTAATTTACTTCCCCCTAAAGCAACACTTGGAAGTGAGATTCCACGTCCAATTGATAAAGACTCAACAAGCATCTTCCATCCCTTTCCAATTCCATTTGTTCCACCAATAACATCATCTATACTAATAACAACATCTTTTCCAATTATAGGTGAGTTTACAAATGGTATATTTAATGGATCATGTCGTCTAGAGTTATCTAAACCTTTTAGTTTAGAATCAATAAGACCAAAGGTAATACCTAAATCTTCTTCCTCTCCTAATAAATGATTTGGGTCATATAAAACAAAAGCAAGTCCTATCAAAGTAGCAATATTTCCTAAAGTGATATACCTTTTTTCAAAATTAAGTTTGATTTTAAGATCACCATGTTCATCTTTAAAAACAACTCCTGAAGATGTAATAGAAGTAGCATCACTTCCAGCATTTGGTTCAGTTAGGCCAAAACAAGGTACTTGTCTACCATGTGCTAAATCTTCAAGATAGTCATCTTTTTGTTTATCAGTTCCATGTTTTAAGATTAGCTCTGCAGGTCCAAGAGAGTTTGGAACCATAATAGTAATAGCCAAAACTTGTGATCTAGAAACCAATTTTTCAATAATATGTGAATGTGCAGTTGCTGAAAAACCAAGACCACCATATTCTACAGGGATAATCATCCCTAAAAATTTATTATCCTTGATATATTTCCAAACATCAGGTCTTAAGTCTCTATCCTGGAAAATCTCCCAGTCTGTTGTCATCTCACACAAAGTGTTTACTTCATTGTCTACAAAATCTTGCTCTGCTTTTGTTAATACTGTAACTTTTTCATTTTTAATTGCATCAAAATCTACTTCTGCTTTAAAAAAGTTACTCTCTACCCAATTTGTTCCAGCTTCTAAAGCTTCTTTTTCTGTTTTAGAAATTTTAGGCATGAGATTATTTTTTTTGATAAAATCAAATAGTTTTCCACTTACATACTTTAATCGAATATCTTCTTTTAAAAAAAATACTCCAAATAAAATATATACAATTCCAAAAACAATTCCTGCATCTAATAATAAAAATGAATATAATCCAACAAATGTAAACCACACTATCAAGGGATATGCATAAAATCCAAAAACCAATAAAATGGCTATAAAAATTGCTACTTCCATAAACTCTCTCCTGTACTAAAATCTTTTTTCTCTAAAGCTAACTGTTTTAATAAATCACTTGGCTTAAATCGAGAACCAAATTCTCTTTCATAACTTTCTAATTTTGATACAATTATATCAATCCCTACTTCATTGGCATAAGTTAAAACTCCACCTTTATAAGGAGGAAAACCAGTTCCTGTAACCATCGCAAAATCTATAATATACGCATCACTTACTATTTTTTCTTCTAAGACTCGAGAAGCTTCATTTATCATAATAAACATACATCTATTAATAATCTCTTTTTCACTTATAAGCCTTCGATCAATATTTTGTAACTCTTTTATTTTGGGATTTGCTTTTACTTCGTTGTTACCATATTTATAAAAACCTTCATTTGATTTTTTACCTAAAAGTTTTAAATCAAATAGTTGGTCTAATAGATGTGACATAGGCATTCGTTCACCATATGCTTCATTTAAAATCTTTGATACTTTATACCCTATATCAATACCAACAGTATCAGCTAAAGTAAAAGGTCCCATAGGCATTCCAAACTCTTTTAAAACAGTGTCAATTTGTTCTACGTTTGATGACTCCTCTAAAATAAAAGCAGCTTCATTTAAATATGGTAATAGTATTCTATTTACTACAAATCCAGCACAATCATTTACGAGTATTGGCGTTTTCCCACATGATATTAAAAGTTCAAAAACTCTATTTATTGTATCCTCTGAAGTCTTTTTACAGGGTATCACTTCAACTAAAGGCATCATATTTACTGGATTGAAAAAATGAACTCCTATAAAATTTTCCTTATTATGAACACTTTGACTTAATTCTTCTATAGATAAAGAAGAGGTATTACTAGCAATAATTGTATTTGCATTTGTATTTTGTTCAAAATTTTCAAACAACTCTTTTTTAGCAATCTTATCTTCTACTATCGCTTCTATTACAAAATCCATAGAATTTAAACCATTAAACTTATCGGTATAAGAGATTTTACTAAGTTTAAAATCAACTTGTTTTTGTGTCATACGTCTCGTTTTTATTAAATGCTCATATATTTTAGAAACATCTTTAAAAATACCTTGAACTTGTTCCATTTTTCTTACTCGTATTCGTACCTCTTTAAGATACTTGGAAAAGAGCCAAATAATCCCTTTTCCCATTATTCCATTTCCAAAAACTGCACTATTTTGTATAGGATTTTTCGTCTTTGTAAAGTTTTTATTTAACTTTTCAAAAGTAAAGAATAGATTAATTAAATTTCGAGATTCTTTTGTAATTGCTAAAGATGAAAACTCTTTTGCCTCTAGTTTTATAGCATCACTATGAGTCATACTTTTAAATGTGTTTTGAATAACACCCAAAGCCTTATATGGAGAAGTAAAATCTTTGTTTACTTTTGCTTCTAGATTACTATATGCTTTTTTAAAGATAAAATTTCTCGTAAATGCAAATTTTTCAAGAAAACTTTTTTTCACTTTTTTTACTTTGAATTTATATTGTAAAATATCTTGTATAAATTTTTCTAATTTAAACTCTTTTTGTCCATCATGAAATATCTCATTAACTAGACCCATTCTATATGCTTTTTGTGCATCACATTTTTTAGCACTTAAGATTAAATCCAATGCTGGAATCAAACCTATAAGTTTTGGAGCACGAATCGTTCCTCCCAATCCTGGGAAAAAACCTAATTTAATCTCAGGAAAAGATAAAATAGTTTTACTATTTGTGCTTGCAACTCTATAGTTACAGCTAAGTGCTAATTCAAGTCCTCCACCCATACATGCACCATTTATGTATGCTACAGTTGGGATTGGTAGTCGTTCTAATTTATCTAATACTGCGTGCCCTTTAAGTAATGCTTCATAAACCTCATCTTCTGTTTGGAATGCATCTATCTCTTTTATATCAGCACCTGCAATAAAAATATTTGTTTTAGCACTATCGATTAAAAGAAGATTGATATCTTTGTTATCTTTAATTTCATCTAATATTCCACTTAATTGTTCTAATACTTCAAAAGAAAGTTTATTTATTTTTTCATTTTCTAAATCAAAAACTAACCTTGCTATTCCATTTTCAATATCTAAGATAAAATTTTTCATCATAATCCCTCCAGTAAAAAAGAAGCTCCTTGTCCACCACCAACACACAGTGTAGCCAAAGCTCTTTTTTTATTTTCTTTTTTAAGTTGTTTTAAAGCAGTTAATACAATTCTTGCTCCACTCATACCTACAGGATGACCCAATGCAATAGCCCCTCCATTGATATTTAAAATCTCAGGGTTTATCTCACCTATTGATTCACTATTAAAAGTAGTTTTACAAAATTTTTTTGACTTAAAAGCTTCTTGATTTGCAATCACTTGAGCAGCAAATGCTTCATTGAGTTCAATTAGATCAATTTCATTTAGTTTTGTACCGGTTTTATCAAATAACTTTTTAGTTGCATATACAGGTCCTAGTCCCATTCGAGAAGCTTCAAGTCCAGCATAGGCATAATCTCTTATTATTCCAAGAGGTTCAAGATTTAGCTCTTTTGCTTTTGACATCGTAGTAACAACAAGCATACACGCTCCATCTGATACTTGAGAAGAGTTTCCAGCGGTTACTGTTCCTGATACTCTATCAAAAATAGGTTTGAGTTTTCCAAGTGCATCTTTTGTTTGATTGTGACGTATTCCATCATCTTTAAAAAATCCAGCATCTTTTGTCAGGATAGGATGAAGTTCACTTTCTAAAGCATTGTTTTCCTGTGCTTTTTGAGCTTTGAGATGAGAATGTAAAGCATATTCATCCTGAGCCTCTCGTGATATTTTAAACTCATTTGCTAAATTTTCAGCAGTAATTCCCATTATTTTTCCAGAAATTGGGTCAGTCAATCCAGATAACAATCCAATAATAGGTTTTAAAGATTTAAACTCAAAACTAGATAAAATTGCTAGTTTTTCCTTTACACTTTTACTATATGTTAGTTTTGTCATAAAGTCTTTGAATTTATCTTGGAACAGTAATGGAATATTACTCATAGACTCTACACCACCTACAAGATACAAACTTCCTTGGTCAGATTTAATTTTCTCTATAGCACTTGATATTGCTTGCATACCTGATGCACAGTTTCTATGTACAGTATATGATGGAGTACTTTGAGGAATTCCAGCTTTTACAGCAATAATTCTTGCAACATTTGCAGCATCTGCTGGTTGTGCTACATTACCTATAATAACTTCATCAAATAACTCATATGGTATTTGTGATTTTAGTATTAACTCTTTAGCTATTATTGCACCTAAACTATCAACCCTAAGGTTATTAAGTATCCCGTTAGCTTTTGCTATTGGACTTCTTAATCCATCAATTATTACAATTTCATCTTTCATAACTTACTCCTAATACATACTATCTATTTCATCTTTATATATCACTTCTATTTTATTTCTACAAATTTTCATTGAGGGAGTTAATTCTCCTGTTTCTATAGAGATCTCATTTGTGATAAGTTTATATTTTATTACATTTTCAGTTCTACTAATTTTTTCATTTGTGTGTTTTATGTGGGTTCTTATATCTAATAAAATATTGTCATCACTATAATACTCTTCAATAGTAAGTTTTTTATCTCTTCTAGCTATATATTTATCTTTATCCACAAAAAGTAGCGCACTTACATACTGTCTATTATTTGCAAAAATTACCGCAAACTCTACATATTTATTTTTTGAAAGCTCTTGCTCTATAAATACAGCATTTACATACTCTCCAGTTGAAGTTTTAAATATCTCTTTTTTTCTACTATTTACATATAGATATCCTGCTTCGTCGATATGTCCTACATCTCCTGTATGTAACCATCCATCTTTATCTATTGTTTGAGATGTCAATTCAGGATTATTTAAATATCCTTGCATCAAAGAAGGACCTTTAACTAATATCTCATTATCTATAATTTTTACTTGTGCTGAGCTCATCACTTTTCCACACGATCCTACTTTGTTTTGCCCTGGAGAATTTGTAGATATTACAGGTGAAAACTCACACTGTCCATATCCTTGATAAATATCTACTCCAATATTTACAAAAAAATTACATACATCTTTATTTAAAGGTGCTCCACCTGATACTAGTCGTTCTAATCGTGAACCAAAAATCTCTCTTAATTTTACATATACTATTTTGTCAAATATTTTATACAATAAAGAGTGTTTATCTATATCGTATTTCATCGCATATGAAAATGCTAACGATGCTATAGCTTTACTAATAAATGGTTTTTCTGAAATATTGAGCTTTATTTTATTAAATATCTTTTCTAAAAGCCTAGGAACTGCTGTCATCATAGTAGGTCGTACTATTTTTAAAAGATTTGCTACATTTGTTATCTCGTCTACAAAATATACAGATACACCTTTTGATAAATAATATGACATCACTGTTCTTTCATATATATGAGCTAATGGCAAAAGAGAAAGGATTATTTCATCTTTGTTTAAATCTATTACTTCATCTATATCTTTTATTTGGGAAAGTATATTTTTATGACTTAACATCACACCTTTTGGAGTACCTGTATTACCACTAGTATAGATAATAGAAAATATATCATTTTCATCTGCCTCGTGTGTAACAAAATCTGTAGTATCGCAATGTTGTTTTGATATAATTAGTAACTCATCATAGTTATAAAAGTTATCTTCTTTTATACAAAAATTGTGAGTGATAAAAGTCAAGTTTTGAGCAATTTCATTTTCTATATCTTGTACCCTATTTTCATCATCTATAAATATAAAAGATGCACTAGCATCTTTTAGTTCAAAATTTAAATTATATGTAGATATATTTGCAAAAATTGGAACTGAAATTGCACCTAGTTGATGAATTGCAAAATCAAATATCAACCAAAATGGAGAGGACTTAGAAAATATTGCTATTTTATCATTTGGTTTTACACCTAAATCTTTTAATGCAATACAAAGACAAAATACTTTATCATGAAACTCTTCTACTGATATACTCTCATATTTAGAGTTGTATAAGAAGTTTAAAAATGTTTTATTTTCATAGTTTTTTGTGATATTTTCAAATAAGTGATTGTAAGTTTTAATAGATGAAGAATTCATGATATCTCCTTAAATATTTGTTATTTAAAGTATATCATAAAAAGAAACGAATTTTAGTCTTCTTTTTTATCTTCTTCTTTTTTTTTCATCTTTCGAACACTCAATATATTTCGTACCATTAGACCTAAAAAAAACAATGCTATTACACCATTGATAATAGCATTTGTTATCTCACCATCTTCATAAAATGAATATGACAAATAGGTAAAAATAAAACTTATAATAAGGCACATAAATATTTTCCTTAATTCTTTTCTTCTAGTACTCTTTGAAGTGTAGCAATAGCTAGGTATCTAGTAAAGTATGCACTAAAATAATTTTGTTTTGACTGAGTTAATAAATAGTTGGCATCAATTAAGTCTTTATTAGATGAAAGTCCCTCTTGTACCTTATTGACAACGATCTCATAGTTTAATTTTGATGTTTCTAGTGCTTTAGTTGCAGTTTTTAAATTGAGTTTTGATACTTCTAATTGCTCAAGTGCATTTTCATATTGAAGATCAATTTGTAGTTTTAAATCTTTTAACTGCATCATATACTGTGCTGCTTTTTTTCTATTTATCATTACATTAACACTATCACTATTTCCATTATATAGATTCCAATTTACACTTACAGTACCAATACTTTGGCTATTGGGATACCCTGTTCTATTTGTTGGATTTGAATCTTCACCATATTTGTTAACACTAAAACTAGCATCAACTGATGGCATATATCCGCTTCGACTCGCTTTTGCACGACTAGTATAACTTTGTGATACTAACTCTAAAGCTTTTAATTCACTTCTATTTTCAATATTAGTTTTATCAAAAGTAATATCCTCTTTTAAATCTATAGATTCTACTTCATCTACTATTTTTGAACCTAAAACATTTTCTAACTCATGTCTAGATATTTTTTCATTCGTTTTGGCATTTTGCAGATTTTGAGTAGCTTGTAACATTTGTACTTCAACTTCTAAAAGCTCATTTTGTGCTATTAAACCTTGAGCAAAAAAGTTTGATGAATCTTCATATTGTTTTTTATAAAGCTTTAATGCTTCACTAAATGTTTGTGAGTTTTTTTGTTTTAGTAAATAATCAATATATTTACTTTTAACATTTAATATTAGATCCTGTTTTGAGGCTTCATAAGTTAACTTTGAAGATTCGTATAAATATTCACTTGCATCAATATTATATTTATCCATAAAACCATTGAATAAATTATAAGAAACAGTAGCACTTGCAGTTGAATCTTTTTTAATCTGACCTGTGATGATTTTATTTCTGCTATTGTATGTATAATTTAAATCTAGCTTTGGTTTAAATCCACTATATGATGAATCCAGATTTAACTCTGACTCATCTAATATATACTGTTGTTGTTTTAAACTATAGTTATTTTCTATTGCAACATCCACAGCAGTGTTAATATCTAAAGCAAAAAGATTTACACAAGCAAATAAGCTTAATCCTATTATCTTATTCTTCATTTTTTACCCCTTTTAATTTATTTTTCGCATTTTTTGTTACTTCAATTGCTTTTATAAAAAACATTAAAAGTGCTGGTGTTACAAATATAGTTAGAAATGTACTTAATACTAATCCACCAGTAATAACAGAACCTAATCCTCTATAAAATTCAGATCCAGGACCTGGTACTAATACAAGTGGCAACATACCAAATATAGATGTTAATGCACTCATATAAATAGGCTTAATTCTTGTTTTAGTTGCTTCTAAAACAGCCTCTTTATGTCCCATACCCTCTTTATGAATCAAATTTAAACTTTGATGTACGATTAAAATTGCACTGTTTACAACAATCCCCACAAGGATAATAAATCCAAGCATTGTCAGTACATCCAATGGCTGAGGAGCTAAAAACATATTTGTAAGTTTCAATCCAACAAATCCACCTGCAGTTGCAAGAGGTACTGTAAACATAATAACTATTGGATAAATAAAGTTACCAAATAGTGCTGACATCAGTAAATAAATAATAATAATAGCCAAAATAAAATTCTGTGCTAACATCCCAATCGTTTCAGATAGTTTATCTGCTGTACCACTTAATCCTATAGTAACATTTTTAGTTACTCCTGTAGATTCCATCTTTTTAATAACTCCACCTAAAATCTCCATTGTTTCCTGAATAGTCATAGTCGGTGGTGGCGTTACTTGTAGTGTAATCGTTCTTTTCCCTTGAAAGTGACGAATTTCACTAATTCCTGTTGTCCCTACACTTGTAGCTAAAGAGGAAACCTGTGTTAATGTTCCATCAGGTAAAGCAATTTGTGCATTTAAAATATCTTGCGGTGTCTGTATCTGATCTGTATCAGCTTTTACACGCATATCAATTTTTTTCTTTCCATCTTGTTCAAAATCACCTATTTTTCTACCATTCATAAGAACATCAACAACTACACCTAAATCTTGAGAACTCATATTTGCCGATTTTAATGCATCTCTATCTGGGATGATTCTCACCTCTGGATAAAGTAACTCAATAGATGGTACAGGTCTAACTTGTGCACCTTTTACTGCTCCTCTTGTAGCCATAAATAACTGACCACCAACATTAGCAATCTCTTCAATGCTCTCACCAGATATATCTACATTTACAACTTTTCCTTTACCAATCCCTTGCTCAAATACACCTGATTGAATCGACACACCAAAAATACCTGGCATAGAGTTAATCACTGGTTGAAATAATGGTATAAGCTCTCTTGCTCTATCTTCATACGCACTAGTACCTCCAAAGATAATAAAATCTCCACGTGAAACATAAAATAGTCTACTAATTGCAGGTGCTCCATTTACATCAGTATCTACATATTTGTCCATTGACTTCATAAGATATTCACCCATTTCATATCGTTGTTCATATGATAAACCTGGAGGTGGAATCAAAATATTAAAAATCAAGTTTTTATTTCCTTGAGGTAAATAATCCATTTTAGGAAACAATAAATAAATTGTACCAAATGATAAAACAGTAAGTGTAGCAATCATCATAATCTTTGTCTTAAAACTTTGTAATGACCACTCAACTATTCTCATAAAACTTTCTACTATACCATCACCAAATCTTGTGATTTTTGTAGAGTTTTCTTTAATACCTTTATTTGAAACACCTGCAAACTTTTTCCATAACATAGGAATAACAGAGATAGAAACAAAAAGTGAAAATGTAACAGAAGCAACAACAGCTATAGCAATATCTTTAAATAATTGTCCCGCTTCATCTTGCAAGAAAATAATAGGTAAAAATACAGCCATTGTAGTTGAAGCAGATGCAATTAATGCACCCCATACTTCACTAGCTCCCACATAAGCAGCTTCACTTATAGATTTACCTAATTTTCTATGTCTATCTATATTTTCTAATACTACAATTGCACTATCGACTAACATGCCTACAGCAAATGAGATACCTGCAAGAGAGATAGTATTTAAACTTCTTCCCATCATATCAAGTATAATAAATGTACCTATAACAGAGATTGGAATAGCAACAGCTACAACGGCTGTAGGAGATACGCTTCTTAAAAATAATATTAGAATAAATACAGCTAGTATACCACCTATCATAATATTTTGTTGTACTAAATCAACGGCACCTACGATATATGGTCTTTGATCATATATCCATTTTATTTTTAGACCCATCTCATCTAAAACATCTTTATTAAGTTTATTTACAACAGCTTCTACATCATTTGTAAGAGAAACTATATTTGCATCTCCAGAAGGCTGAACACCAAAGAAAATACCATCTTTTCCTAAAAACATTGATACACTAGATGCATCTTCATAACCAAATTCAACTTTTGCTATATCTTTTAGTTTAATTCTTGTTTGCCTATCAGAATAGATGATAATATCTTCAATATCTGATATATTTCCAAATTTACTTACAGTTCTTACTCTATAACTTCTTCTACTAATATCTTGTGTACCAGCACTTACATCTATATTTTCACTTTGTAAAGTTTTGATTACTTGATCCATAGTCAATGCATATGACGCAACTTTTTGTGTATCAAGTATGATATGCATTTGTTTTTCTCTACCACCAATAATCATTAAATCAGACACACCATCTACTCTTTCTATATGAGCTTTTAACTCATCTTCAAAAAATGATTTGTATTCATCTATATGTCTAGGGTTATCCTCTTTTGTTTGTAACATACTCCAAATAATAGGACTTGCACTTGCAGTTTTAATAATCGGTTTATCCACATTTGCAGGATAAGAACTTACTTCATTTAGTTTATTTGAAACATCAAGAAGTGCTCTTTGAATATTTGTTCCTAGTTTAAAAGTTAAAGTTATTTCACCATAATTATCTTTTGCACTACTCTCATACTCCAATAAGTTATTTAAACTTTTTAATACATCCTCTTGCTCTTCTATTATTTCACGTTCTATTTCATAAGGTGTTGCTCCACCCCATGTTGTTGTTATTTTTATCTCTGGTTTTGTAACATTTGGAGTAAGTTGATATGGTAACTTATCTAATGACAAAAATCCAAACATAACAACAATCAACACAGATACAATAATAGTAACTGGGTTTTTTATTGAAAATTTAATTAAATCCATTTTTTCTACTTTCTACTATTTATTTAGTGATTTGATTGGTTGTTTTGGAAAAATTCTTTCATTTCCTTTTACTACTACACTAGCGCCCTCTGTTAATCCTTGAGCACTTACTGCAACATTATCTTTTGTATATCCTAATATTTGAACTGGTAACATAGTAGCAATTCCATCTACATTTAAGAAAATTACATTTTGACCAAATCTTTTTATAACAGCATCTCTTGGAACCATTAAAGCATTTTGCTTTTTACTTCTTGGAAGATTTATTTTTACCTCCATACCATCATATAAAAATTCACTATTTACTTTAGCTTTAAATTTTACAGGGAAAGTTCTAGTTCGTTTATCTCCTTTTGCAATACTAGCATATAGTTTAGATTTTATTTTTTGACCTTTTAATTGGATATCGTAACTATCATTTTTATCTAACTTAAAAATATACGATGTTGGTAAATTAAACATCATATCTACTTCATTTGTTGATACAATAGTAGCAACTGTCTTACCAGCACTTGCCCACTCTGAAACTTCAATATTTTTATCTACTACTACAGCATCATAAGGTGCTTTGATAGATTTTTTTTCTTTATTTATTAGCTGTTCATTTAGTTTTGCTTGTGCCATATTTAGGTCTTGTTTCGCCGAACTATATTTGAAAAAACTATCATCATATACTTTTTGAGAAATAGATTTTTGCTCTATTAACTCTTTATATCTATTATAATCTCTTGTAGCATTTTCAAGATTTATTTTAGAGATATTTAAACTTGCTTTTAATGATGAAATTTGTGCATCTAAAACTTTTGAATCTACTTCTAAAAGTACATCACCTTTTCTAAGTTTATCTCCTGTTTCAAAATTCACACTTACTACTGCACCACTTGTTTGACTAGCTAATGCTGATGTTTTTGAAAAGTTTAAAGTACCTATAAACTCTTCTAAAGGATTAACTTCACCTTTTATAACTTTTGCCGTATTTACTAACGACGCTGGGGGAGCAACTGCTGCTAAACTATATATAGCTAATCCTGCTATTATTACTAATTTTTTTATCATTATTTTTTCACCTCTATTAAATCAAAAATTGTATTTAAAAATATTCTAAAACTCTGTTTTACATCTTTGTTTTCTGTCCACTTAATCACTAAAAAGCCTTTTTCTACTGCTAAAAGACCATCAATTAAGTCTTTTGATGACTCAATCAGCTCACCTTTTTTGATACCATCTTCTATGAAAATTGTCAAAATAGACTTAAAAAAAGCTCCACATTCATTATCAAACTCACACATATTTGAACACTCACCAGCAATATCAATACTCATATACTCTTTATAGATATTTTGATGTTTTTCAAACTCTTCATTGTCATTTAATATAAAATCAAATAACAAAAATACTTTTTCTCTGGTTGTATCATTTGGATTTATTTTTTCATTTAGCTCTTCTTGATAACCAGCTATATGACTTCTAATAATCTCGAAAACAATATCTTCTTTGTTTTCAAAATAATCATAGATACTCCCTTTTGAAACTCCTGCAGTTTTGGCAACCTCAGCAATAGTGAGTTTTTTTATCCCTTTTTCAAGTAATAAATCATTACAAGATAGTGCTATATCTCTTCTTTTTTGTACTTTATCAACAATTATTGCCACAAAAACCTCCGTTTTTTTAATAATGAATGACCGTCGTTCATTTATAATTTGAATAGTATTATTTTATGGCTTAAAGTTTACTGTAGATTTTTCATTAGTGATTATTGATATTTATATTTTAAATTGAAAAAAGTTTTTGTTTTAATATGATGAATGACAAGCTATTAAAAGCTTGCCCACTCATCATCTGAACTATTTGAAGTTACAGGTGTAATTGTAGTTTTAGATGATTCTTTTTTAGTTTCTTTAACCTGTTTAGGTATTTTTATCTCTTTAGGTTTAGTTACATTAACAGTATTGGATGAAGTTCCTTTTGCTTGAACTGCATTCTTACCGTTGAACTCTTTCTCATTTGCATCAGTTACAACTAATTTTGCAATATCATCTGTCTGTACTGCTACAGTATGTGTTTGAGATGCAATAGAAGCATTTTCTTGCGTTTGTTTATCTAAAGAGTTAATCGCTGTATTTATTTGTAAAATACCTGATTGTTGTTCTTTAGATGCTGTTTCTACATTTGTAATTAGTTCTAATGTTTTAGAAATATTATCACTTAATCCTGCATAACCTTGTATCATTTTGTCAGCTATATTTTTACCATTATTTGCTTTCTCTGTTGCATTTTCAACTAAAGCTTTAATCTCATTTGCAGCCTCTGCTGATCTAGCAGCAAGATTTCGTACTTCTTGAGCAACAACAGCAAAACCTTTTCCAGCTTCACCTGCAGTTGCAGCTTCTACAGCAGCATTAAGAGAAAGAATATTTGTCTGAAATGAAATCTGATCAATTACTTTAATCGCTTCATTGATTGAAGTAACTTGCTCATTTATTTCATCCATAGAATCCGTTGTTTCATTTGCTAATGTTTGTCCCTCTTTTGCAGAACTTGTTAATTCATTTGCAAAACCAGCCATTTTGATTACATTTTCAGTATTGTGAGAAATACTACTTGTCATCTCTTCCAACGCTGCTGATGTCTCTTCGATTGCGGCTGCAGCTTGATTTGAGTTCGCATTTAAGATATCTACATTTTTTAATAAAGTATCACTGCTAACCTCTAAAGTTAAACCATTTGATTTATTTTCAACTAACATTTTAGTAATAGCATCACCTAATGTATTAATACCAATAGCAACTTTACCCTTAGCATCAATAAATCTTGGGGTATAATCATACTTACTAAATTTTTCTAAAATATCAAGAAGAATATTTAAGTCTTGAGATATTGTATTTTCTAAATAGTTTTGTAACTCTTCTAATAATAATTTTAGCTCTCTCAACGTTTCCGTATCAGAGTCTTTTTCTATAGTAGCTAGCATATTACCAGACTTTAATTCACTAATAAATCTTGCTACATCAGATACAAACTCTTCATCTTTTACAATAGTACTTCTTGTTTTTTCAATATTGTCATTTACTACTTTTGACATCATTCCTATTTCATCTTGAGAATCTATATTTATAGGTGTTACTGTTGTAGTTTCTTTATTTAAAAAGCTAAAGAAATTTAAAAGCCCTTTTTGGAACTCTTCAATTTGTGCAGCAATTGTTTTTGGTATAATAAATCCAAGTGTAATAACTAAAATAAAAACAATTATTGCAATAATAGGTGTAACAGCAAGTAAACTTGAATTTAATTCTGCAACTTCAGGTCCAATAGTATCCTGATCTTTTTTAATTGAAAGTTTAACATCTTCAGATAATTTTGCAATATGTGGACCAATTTTGTTTAGTTTTTCATTGATAACTACATTTCTGTCCTTAATAATTGAAACTATGTTTTTAACACCTTTTCTATAGATATCAATTAATCGAACTGCTTGAGCTAATTGATTTTGTCTTTTTGGGTTTTCAATCTCACCTTGTAATACTTTTATTTCATGTTGCAGGTCAGAAAACTCTTTATCAACTCTTTTAGCATGTTCTATTTTATTTGAAGCTAAATATTTTGCAGTATACAGACGCGCTAATAATAGTGATCTAACAGAATGTGCAGCATCATATGAAGCGATATCATCTCCATCTTTATGAGCACTTTTCATAACTGAAGATAAAAGTTGTTCAATTTTTTTACCATTTATATCTAAATTGTTATTTACTATATCATTTCTTTTTTTAAAAAAATCTACTACTTCATAAAAATGTCCATGATAAGCATGAAATTGTTCAGAAATTTCTTTTACCATTGGCGCTCTAGTAGGTTTTTGAATTTCTACTAATGCTTCATCTATAAAAGCATCTGTTTTTTTATAGTATCCTTCAAACTCATCAATCTCTTTTTGAATTGGTGTTTTAAGATAATCTTTTACATTCATCCTTACCATAAGCATATTTGCTTGAACACGACCAGCAAGTACACTATCTTTTGCCATCTCTCTATAGCTTGTGAATCCGTCAGCTGATTTAGATACACCAAAATTACTATATCCTGCAAGTATTGCGACCAAAATAGCAATAACGCTAAATGCGGTAATTAGTTTCTTTTTAATTGTCATATTATTCATATTTTCCTCTTTTTAAATTTCAATAAAATATATATTATCATTATTTTTACTTATTTGCAAGGGCAATTTAAGTTAATAATTATCTATATTATATAGGTAATATTATATTAAGTTTATTATCCTATTATTCCAATCCCAATTTCTCAATAAGGAACATTTTGTCCAATATATTAATAAATGAAAAAGTAGAGTTAAATGTAAGAAAAGAACAAGCTTTACAATTAGATATAGACTTAAAAAATGATATGTCTCAAGAGAAAATCGAAGAAGAGATAGTACTTAAACTTGAAAGTGGTATGAAAGACTTAAAAGAAATATTAGAACAAATAAATCTTTTAGACTAAAATTAAGATACCCTAAACTATTTAGGTGTCTTTACATATCTATCGACTTTATATCCTATACCTTTATAGTTTTGAATAAAATCCTCTTTTAGCACTTTTCGTAATCTGCTGATTTCTGTTCGAATAGTAGCATCACTTACTAAATCTGCACCCCAAGCATATTCTCTAAATAAATCAAAATTGATTATAGTACCGATATTTTTACACAAACATTCAATAATATGAAACTGTTTTTTTGTAAGTGGTTGCACTAAATTTTTATGTAATAATTTATTTTCTTTTTTAATATAACTATAGTTTGGACTAAGTAAGATATGTTCTCTTTTAATATTTTCTATTTCGTACGATAGTTTTTGTAAACGATACCCTAACTCTTTTATATGAAAAGGTTTTTTTATATATTCGCTACCACCCATATCAAATGCTTTTGATATAGTTTCTATATCTGTTAATGTACTTATAAACATAACAGGAGTCGTAAAATTCGTTTTTTTTAAATCGGCGTATAGTTCAAGACCATCTTGAGTTTCTTCATCAATATTTAATATTAACAAGTCATACACGGTATCTACCAAATAATGTTTTGCATCTTGATGATAAAGAGATGTTACACAATGATGTCCCAAGTTAACCAAATACTCTTTAATTGTATTTTGAAGAGTTTGATCATTTTCTAATAGTAGTATCTTCATTTATCCTCACTTATATTTTAATTATTATATCATTTTTTTATTTAGTAAAATCTATTTTACTTTAATAGATTATTTAATTCACTTAAACTTTTAATTTTAGCTCTAGCAGTAGAAAAATTTTGTGTTGAAGTAAACTCATTATGTACAATAATACAGTCAATATTTGCTCTATTTGCAGAAATTAAGCCACGTTCTGAATCTTCTATAATTATTGCTTCTTCTTTTTTAGCATTAAATAATTCCAAACCTTTTAAATAAGGGTCAGGATGTGGCTTTGACTTGGGGTAGTCCTCAACACATAAAACAAACTCCATAAAATCAGTTATTCCACGATTTTTGTGAATTATTTCAAAGTCAACTCTTCGAGATGTTGTCACTATTCCCATTTTATATTTTTTTTGTAACTCTTTTAAGATTTCATGCACATTACCAATACTAATATCTTCACTTCTTAAATACTCTTGATAATATACATCTCTTTGATTTCGTGCAATTGTTTTTTCCTCTTCTGTAGCACCAAGAGCAACTACCCAAACACCATTTCCTGCTGTCATAATATCCATATATTCATCAAACTCTAAATCTACATCAAAAAACTCTTTTAAAGCTCTTTTACTTGCTTTATAATACCAAACTTCTGTTTCTACTAAAACACCATCATTATCAAATAATATGTATTTTTTTTCCATCTATTTATTACCCTTTTAAAATATTGAATGTGAAGTTTTAGTAGTAAACAACTCTAATGCTTTTGTTCCAACTAAAGAATTTCCCCAGCTATTTAGCCTTGGAGAAAAAACACAAATACTCATAATATCAGGAACAATCGCAACTATTCCTCCACCTACTCCACTTTTTCCTGGAAGCCCTACATGAAAAGCAAACTCACCAGAAGCATCATAATGTCCACAAGTAAGCATAATCGCATTTATACGTTTTGCTTGACTTTGAGTTACAAATCTTTTTTGTGTTATAGGATCTACTCCATGATTAGCCAAAAATAACATTGCTCGTGAAAGTTCAAAAGTATTCATCTCAATAGAACATTGTTTAAAATAGGTTTTAATTACTGGGTCAATTTCATTTTCAAAATTATCAAAACTTTTCATTAAATTTGCTAAAGATATATTTCTATATCCACATTCATATTCTGAATTCCACACCTCATCATTGTAATCTAGGCCAAAATTATTTGAAGTGTCTTTAATAAATTGTAAAATATTATTAAAAGTATCTTCTTCATTTTTATAGTAACTATATAAAGAATCTGTTACTGCAATCGCACCTGCATTTATAAAAGGATTTCGGGGTATCCCATTTTCATATTCTAACTGAACCAATGAATTAAAAGCATTTCCAGATGGTTCTTTTCCAACTCGTTCATATATCTTTTTCCCATATAAACTTAATGACTTCGTAAAAGAAAAAACTTTTGAAATACTTTGTATAGAAAACTTAGTATCACTGCATCCTATACTATAAGTAGTACCATCAAATAATGTTATTGTCATTGCAAATTGATTTGGATTTACTTTAGCTAAGGCTGGGATATAGTTCGCAACTTCACCTTCATCTAAAAGAGGTTGTATCTCCTCTTCAATCTCCATCAATATATTTTGATAATCCAATATTCTTTCCTTTTCATTAATAGCAATAGTATAGCATATTTAACTAAATTTCAATTTTATTTATTATTCGCCACAAAGGATAATAATTATTATTTACTAATTATTATTAATTATATTTTAAGAATTTTCATATATACTTCCATCATAAAAACAAAACAAGGAATTATAATATGTTAGTAACAAAACAAGCTCCAGACTTTACAGCAACAACTGTATTAGCAGATGGTCAAATCGTTGAAGATTTTAAATTATCAGAAAACTATGGTGAAAAAGGTA
>Ga0193963_1000337_pt1 | contig 24766 bp, 26 predicted proteins | sample FB_6_MG_FD_140359 | JGI IMG/M metagenome (GOLD analysis project Ga0193963, IMG submission 140359) | Microbial mat bacterial communities from the Broadkill River, Lewes, Delaware, United States - FB_6_MG | ecosystem: Environmental > Aquatic > Freshwater > River > Microbial mats | place: USA...
ATTTCAGCAAAATCTCCTTCAACCGAAATTAACTTGCAAACACTTTTAATTTTTTCAATTAAAATGACAGATTCTTTTTCAGTTTGAATACCTCCCTTTTTTGAATTAAAAAAAGACATTATCCAATAGGTTAAACCAACACCAAGTACAATTCCAGCTATTAAATCCATAGTTTTTTATAATTCATCAAATATACAATTGTTTTATAATTTTAGTTAGAATAGATGTTTTTAGTGTCAAAAACCAACCTAATCATCTAATTAATAGACCTATTAATTAGTTAACCTAAAAATTTATTTATTAACTTTAAAGAATTACTAACTTAAAAATAATAAAAAAATGGGATGTTTTAACTCAATTGTAATTAATGCTCCTTCTCACGAAGTATGGAATGTTTTGAAAAATTTTCACGATTTGTCATGGAGTAAAAATGTAGTAACTGATGTAAAACCGGTTGGAGATAAATCCTCAAATGAAATTGGAGCCAAAAGAATTTTAAATGATTTATTTCACGAAACATTAGTATCTCTTGACAACGCAAAAAACAAATTCACTTATAGCATTGATGATGGTCCTGCGGCGGTCTCAAAAGATAATGTTGAAGGTTATATTGGTGAAGTAACGGTTTATTCTGTAACAGAAAACGATACTTCCTTTGTTCTTTGGACTTCAGAATGGAAAAACACCAAAGAAAATGGAGTTGCAGAGTTTTGCAATCCAATATATCGTGCATTATTACAAGATTTAAAACTTCATTTTTCTTAACGATAAATATTATAAAATGAACAAATCACTTGCAATTCCATCAGCCAAAAACTTTCCTTTTTTGGTTGTAATTAAAGTAATGTCTGAACCTGAAATTTCTTTAAGTTCTAATAATTTATTTTCAATAAAAGGGGTTGCATTTTTTTTAAGAGTTTTCAATATTTCAATTCCAAAGTCTTTTTCAACTTTTTGAAAAGAAATACCCCATATTGTTCGTAAACCTGTCATTATATATTCGTTAAACAGATCTTTTGTAGTTAATATTTCGGTTTCTGAGGCTAATTTATTTTCATCCAATACCTTTAAATATTTTGAATTATTAGAAATATTCCAGGAACGCTCAGAACCATTAAATGAATGTGCTGAAGGCCCAATACCAATATACTTTTCACCTAACCAATATGACATATTATGTTTTGAAAAATAATTAGGTTTTCCAAAGTTTGATATTTCGTATTGAATAAACCCTTGCCTTTCCGTTTCTTCAACCAATATATTAAAATGTTCTAATGCTAAATTTTCATCAACTGGAGGAACTTTTCCTTTTTTTATAAAATTAGCTAATGCTGTTTTTTCTTCAACGGTTAAAGCATAACTTGATATATGAGGTACTCCAAAATCAAAAGCCATTTTTAAATTAGCTAACCATTTCTCATTAGTCATATTTGGAACTCCATATATTAAATCGATTGTAATATTATCGAAATATTTGGTAGCTTCTTTTAAACATTTTTTTGATTCTTCACAAGAATGGGCTCGATTCATAAACTTTAAATCGTCTTCAAAAAAAGATTGTATCCCAATGCTTAATCTATTAATTGGAGATTTAGCCAATTCTTTTATTTTTTCAATAGATAAATCATCTGGATTTGCTTCCAAAGTAATTTCAGCACCTTCAACAACCTCGTAATTTTCATAAACACTATTTATTAGCATTTGAACTTCTTCTACCGATAATATTGACGGTGTTCCTCCTCCAAAATAAATAGTTTTTATGACATCACTACCATCTTTTCTTAACACCAACTCTTTTTTTAATGCATTTAACATTTCACTTTTCCTTTTTAAAGAAGTTGAAAAATGAAAATCGCAATAATAACATGCTTGTTTACAGAATGGTATATGTATATAAATCCCTGCCAATTAAAATATTTTTTGAATTGTTAAATGTACATCAATAAAAAAAAACCACAAAAAGTGATTTATATTACCTTAATAGTGGAAACTGAATTGTAAATTTGATAAAATCGCTTAGTTATGTATACACATATAGTTTCATTTAAAGTAAAAGCAGGAGAAGGAATTACCTTTGTTGAATTACAAAAATTTGAAGAACTAACAGAAGCTAAACCTGCCGGATTAGATCATTTCCACATTTTTAAGGATAGAAATGAAGAAAATAGATTTTTTTTAGTTGAATACTGGCATTCAAAAGATGATAAGGATAAAATGGAAGCATCCAAGGAGCATCAACTTTTTCATGAACATAGAAAGCTTATTATTGAAAAGAAATATGAAACGTATGAATGCGATGTAATTATCTAATTATTTCTTTATACGATCTCCATTCTGCTTTACAAAAGCTTCCCAGCCTGTATAGTTTTTACCTGTTGCTATTTTTCCGCTATTGTAAAAATGACAAACAGCAGCAGCTAATCCATCTGTTGAATCCAAGTTTTTTGGTAGCGTTTTTAATTTCAAAAGACTCTGTAACATCTTTGCTACCTGCTCTTTACTTGCATTACCATTTCCAGTAATTGCCATTTTTATTTTTTTGGGCGAATACTCTGTAATTGGAACTTCTCGGGACAATCCTGCTGCCATTGCAACTCCCTGAGCTCTTCCTAATTTTAACATAGATTGCACATTTTTCCCGAAAAAAGGTGCTTCAATTGCTATTTCATCGGGATGATATGTTTCAATTAAATGAATAGTCCGTTCAAATATAATTTTCAGTTTTACATAATGATCGTCATACTTTTTAAGAGACAATTCATTTAACTGAATTAACTCCATTTTCTTGTTTACAACTTTTATCAATCCAAACCCCATTATGGTTGTTCCAGGATCAATGCCCAATATGATTTTTTCTGAACTCAATTATTTGTTTATTTGTAAAACCAAATGTACAATATCTCATACAAATACAAAGGTCTTCTTTTACTACTATTTAAAATAGTAATAATTGTAGCAGCCTTATATTTTATATATCAGAAGCTTGTTTTCAATGAATCTTTATCTTTTTCTCAATTTCAAAATCAGTTTTCAATTGTATATACCAAAAACATATGGTTTTTAGTTTTTATCTTATTATTAACTGATGCCAACTGGTTATTAGAAATTTATAAATGGAAAATTTTAGCTTCAGTTGAAAAAAAGATTTCTTTTTTAGACGCTTTTGAACAATGTTTAGCCTCTTTAACGGCCTCAATTATTACTCCAAACAGAATTGGCGAATACGGTGTTAAGGCACTTTATTTTGAAAAAAAAATGAGAAAAAAAATTGTTCTGCTTAATCTCATTGGAAACTTATCTCAATTACTAGCAACTTTAGTTTTTGGAATTCTTGGTTTTGCAATAATTTGGAGTTCTTTTAATTTTGAAATTCCTACCTTAAATATTCAAAATATTTTAATAGGTGTAATTATACTTTTAATTCTATTTGTAATTTGGAAACAGTTAAATCTGAATAAAATAAGAACCTATTTAAAACAAATACCTTCTAAATTATATTTTAAATTAATTGGAATTGCCTTTTTACGCTACCTTATATTTTCACATCAATTTTACTTTTTAACAGTTTTATTTGGGGTTGAAACAGATTATTATTTAGTTATAAGCATCATTTTCTCTATCTATTTGATGGCATCCATTCTACCTACTTTGGCTATTTTTGATTGGGTAATAAAAGGATCAATAGCAATTTTGTTATTTAGTTTTATTGAAATGAATGAATTAGCAGTTTTAACAGTCACCACTTTAATGTGGATTTTAAACATTGGAATTCCTTCAATATTAGGAACTATTTTTATCTTAAATTTTAAAATGATTGATAGCGAATGATTTTAATTTTAGCCATAATATCTATTTTATATTTTACAATTATTGTATTTTTTATCATTGGATTTAATAAGGTTGAAATTATTAACAACCATAAATTAAAACCTCAACACACTTTTTCAATTATAATTCCTTTTAGAAACGAAGCAAAAAATTTACCGAATTTATTAAACTCACTTTCCAAAATTAATTATCCGATAAACTTATTTGAAGTTATCCTTGTGAATGACGAATCTGAAGATAATTATCAGCAAATTATTTCAACTTATAAAAATTTAAATTTAAGAGTTATAAATTCTAAAAGACAAACTGGATCTCCCAAAAAAGATGCTATAAACACAGCTATAAAAAGTTCAAAACACAATTGGATTGTTACTACTGATGCCGATTGTGGAGTCCCACCAAACTGGTTACAATTATTTAACCAAGTGATTGAAAAAGAAAAGGTTTTATTTATAAGTGCCCCTGTAAAATTCAAAAAACAAAACTCCTTTCTTTTTCACTTTCAAAATTTAAACTTCATTAGTTTAATTGGTAGTTCAATTGGAAGTTTTGGAATACAAAAACCAATTATGTGTAATGGAGCAAATTTATGCTACAACAAGGAATCTTTTTTAAAAATAAATGGATTTCATGGTAACTCAAAAATAGCTAGTGGTGATGATGTTTTTCTCATGGAAAAAATGAACTCATCGTTTCCTAAAAGTACTTATTTCTTAAAATCTAAAGAAGCAATAGTTAAAACAAAGGCTGAAAACAATCTAGTTAACTTTTGCAATCAACAAGTGCGATGGGCAGGAAAATCGACAGCATATAATTCTTTCTTTTCTAAAATAGTCGGTATTTCTGTATTACTCATAAATGTTATTTTAATACTCTTGTTAATTTCAGCTATAACTACTCCTGTTTATTGGAAATATTTAATTATAATTTTTAGCTTAAAATTATTTATTGATTTTATCTTAATAAATAAAACAGCTAAATTCTTAAGCAATACTTTATCTCTAAAATATTATTTAATTACGAGTGTATTCTACCCTTTCTTTATCACAATCACAGGTATCTCTTCTCTATTTATAAGTTACAAATGGAAAGGACGACAGTTTAAAAAGTAATTTTAACCAAATAAACTAGTTATAAATTTTTCTGCATTAAACCATAAATAAATAATAATTAATAAGGCAATAGCTAACATAAACCCACGTCTTTTGTTAGGTTTTCTTTTCTTTCTAAATCGTTGAAATTCCATAATATTTTATAAAAACTATTTTTTAGTTGCTCTTAACATTTCTCTTTTACCAGGAGGGCCTTCTAATCTTTCAACAGTAAATCCAACTGCCTGCATGGCTCTACGTACACTTCCTTTGGCGCTGTAAGTTACTAAAACTCCATTCCTTTTTAAGGAATTATACATTAATTTAAAAATTTCTTCAGTCCATAAATCAGGTTGAACTCTAGAGCCAAACGCATCAAAATAAATCAAATTGAAAGTGTCAATATCTTTAATTTCATTGAAGAATTGCTTTCTTTTTGTCAAAGTAAACTTTGAAGATATTTCATTTTTAACTTCCCAGCCCTCAGAATGCATAGCGTCAAAAACCGAATCGAAATCTTCTGCTTTTAATTCAGAAACATAATTCAATTCCTCAACAACCTCATTTGAAATTGGATATGCTTCAACCCCAACATAATCAACCGAAAGTTTATACTTTTCGGCTTCTAGAAAGGTAATAAAACTATTTAATCCAGTTCCAAATCCCATTTCCAGAATACTCAATTTTTGATTGTTAAAAAGAGATAATCCGTTTTTTATAAAAACGTGTTTTGCCTCTTGAATTGCACCATGTATTGAATGATACTGTTCATCCCATTCTGGAATATGAATTGTGGTTGAACCATCTGACGTTATTATTACTTTTCTATCCAATCCTAATTATATTTTTTTCTAAAAATTTGTAAAGTGCAAATATCCATAATTTATAATCATTAAAAAAATAAACATAATACACTGTTTATAAGCTACTTTCATATTTTTTAGATAGTTCAATTTTTATACTAATTAAAATAAAATAACTTGATAAATGTCAATAATGTAATATTTTTTTATTCAAATTATTCATATGAATATTTTTAAGTAAATATATTATTAATAAATAATTGCTATTGAGCAGATAACAAAATATTTCTTAAAAAAAATGAGTATTTTTGTTAAAATTTAATAAAGATTATCTATGGCCTTACATATTGAAAAAATAGCAAAATCAAAAATATCAGATATTGATTTTAACAACTTAACATTTGGACAAATTTTTACAGATCACATGTATGAATGTGATTTTGAGGATGGTGAATGGAAAAACCCAGTAATTAGGCCTTACCAACCACTACAATTTGACCCTTCTGCAAAGGTATTTCATTACGGACAGGCAGTATTTGAAGGAATGAAAGCTTACAAGGATAATAGTGATGACATTTGGTTATTTAGACCTGATCAAAATCAAGAAAGATTAAATATTTCTGCAGAGCGTTTGGATATGCCTGCTTTCCCTAAAGATTTATTTTTTGAAGGATTAAACACTTTATTAAAAATGGATAGCGAATGGGTAAGAAAAGGGCAAGACAATGCACTTTACATTAGACCTTTTATTATTGCTACAGAAAACTGTGTTTCTGCATCTACTTCAAATAAATTTAAATTTATGATTATATGCTCTCCTGTTCAATCTTATTACAACGGAGAAGTGAGAGTTGTATTTGCTGATAAATTTAGTAGATCTGCTAACGGAGGGGTTGGATATGCTAAAGCTGCAGGAAATTATGCAGGTTCATTTTATCCAACAAAATTAGCCAATAAAGAAGGTTTCCAACAAGTTGTTTGGACAGATTCTAGCACTCATGAGTTTTTAGAAGAAGCTGGAGTTATGAACGTGTTTTTTAGAGTAAATGATACGTTATTGACAGCTCCTACAAGTGAAAGAATTTTAGATGGTGTTACTCGTAAAAGTATCATCCAATACGCAACGGATAAAGGAATAAAAGTTGATGTTAGACCTGTAAGAGTTACTGAAATTGTTGAAGCTGCTCGAAAAGGAGAATTATTAGAAATGTTTGGTGCGGGTACTGCTGCAGTAATTAGTGTAATTAATGGGTTTTCAAACAAGGGAGAAAGTTTTGAATTGCCAGTTATTGAAAATAGCTATGCTTCTATCATCAAAAAAGGAATTACAGATATCCAAAAGAATTTAGCTGAAGATAAATTTGGATGGACTGTTAAGGTTCAATAAATGAAAATAGGTATCGTTTGCCTATACTCATAAGTTTTTATAAATTGCAAATGCTAAAACAATCGGGTATCTATCCGATTGTTTGGCATATTTTTTGGTCTTAATGAAGTAAAAACGAGATACATGACTACACTAGAGAAAGCTAAAAAAAATCTACAAGAAAAAGGGTTTCTAGATATTGAAACTCCTAATGTTGATTATATAGGAGAAATAAATAAATTACGAAAAGAGAAAAATGCAATAATTCTTGCACATTATTATCAGGAAGATGGTATTCAAGACATTGCTGATTTTGTTGGTGATAGTTTGGCATTGGCCCAAAAGGCTGCTGAAACAGATGCAGATATGATTGTATTTGCAGGAGTCCATTTTATGGCCGAAACTGCTAAAATATTAAATCCATCTAAAAAAGTATTATTACCAGATTTAAATGCAGGTTGTTCATTGGCAGATTCTTGTCCGCCAGCTGATTTTGCAGCATTTAAAAAACAACATCCAAATCATTTGGTTGTTTCTTATGTAAATACTTCAGCAGAAATTAAAGCACTTACAGATATTGTTTGTACTTCTTCAAATGCTGAAAAAATTATAAATTCTATTCCTAAGGACCAGCCTATTATTTTTGCTCCAGATAGAAATCTTGGTGCCTGGTTGATTAAAAAAACGGGTAGAGATATGTTACTATGGGATGGTGCATGTATGGTACATGAAGCCTTTTCAATTGATAAAATTCTTAATTTATATGCTGAAAATCCTGATGCAGAAATTATTGCACACCCAGAATCTCAAGCACATTTATTAAAAGTTGCCAAATACGTAGGTTCTACTTCAGGTTTATTAAACTATGTAAAAACCAGTCCTGCTAAAAAATTCATAATTGCTACAGAAGTTGGTATTTTACATAAAATGAGACAGGAATCACCTGATAAAATTTTAATTCCTGCACCTGTTGAAGATGATAATTGTAATTGTAGTGAATGTTTTTATATGAAAATGAATACAATGAAAAAGTTGTATTTATGTTTAAAGCATGAATTACCAGAGGTAGATGTTGAACAAGAATTAAGTAAAAAAGCATTGGTTTCAATTGAAAGAATGTTAGAACTTTCATAAATATAGCAGTCTTTAATGAACGCTGAAAAAAAAATAAATAAAACCGATTTTTTAGTAATTGGTTCAGGAATAGCTGGTTTGTCTTTTGCTTTAAAAACAGCGAATCATTTTAAAGATGCATCAATAACAATAGTTACAAAAAACGAAAAACACGAAAGTAACACTAAATATGCTCAAGGTGGTATTTCTACCGTTTGGAATAAAACAGTTGACACTTTTGAACAACATATTCAAGATACACTTATTGCCGGAGATGGGCTTTGTGATGAAAAGGTTGTGAAAATGGTTGTTGAGGAAGCTCCAGAGCGTCTTCAAGAACTAATTGAATGGGGTGTTCAATTTGATAAAAACAATGAAGGAAAGTATTCCTTAGGTAGAGAAGGTGGACATTCACAAGACCGTATTTTACATCACAAAGATATTACAGGGGCGGAGATTGAACGCGCTCTAATTGAACAGGTTGAAAAAACCAAAAACATTAATTTCTTAACTTATCATTACGCAATTGATTTAATTACCGAGCACCAGGTAAAAAAGAAACAAATTAATCGTCAGGAAAAAATAACCTGCTATGGAGCTTATGTTTTAGATGAAAAAAAGAATTTTGTTAAAACATTTGCTGCCAAGGTTACTATGTTGGCCGCAGGAGGAAACGGTCAAGTTTACAATACTACAACAAACCCTATAGTTGCTACTGGAGATGGAATTGGAATGGCTTACAGAGCCAAAGCAGAAATTTCAGATGTTGAATTTATTCAGTTTCACCCTACTGCATTATACAATCCAGGGGAATACCCTGCATTTTTAATTTCCGAAGCCGTTAGAGGTGAAGGTGCTATTTTAAGAGATTATTATGGCAAACGTTTTATGCAAAAATACGATAAACGAGAAGAATTAGCTTCTCGTGATATTGTTGCTAGAGCAATTGATAATGAGATGAAACAAAGTGGTTATCCTCATGTTTATTTAGATTGTACTCATTTAGATTACGATGCTTTTAAAAAGCACTTTCCAAATATTACTGAAAAATGTTTAACCCTTGGAATTGACATTCGTAAAGATTTTATTCCTGTTTCACCTGCCCAACATTATATTTGTGGAGGAGTTAATGTGAATAAAAAAGCAAAAACATCTATAAAAAATCTATATGCTTGTGGAGAAGTTACAAGGACTGGTTTACATGGTGCAAACAGATTAGCTTCAAATTCTTTATTAGAAGGAATAGTTTATGCCCACAAAGCATTGGAAAACTTATCTAAACGTTTTCACAAAATTTCCTTCCCTGAAAACGTTCCTGTTTGGAATGATAGCGGTGTTGTTAAAAACATGGAAAAAATATTGATTTCCCATGACAGAAATGAAGTAAAAACTATCATGAGCAATTATGTAGGTATTGTTCGATCTAATGAACGATTATTAAGAGCTGAGCGTAAATTAAGTGTTTTATATGAAGACAATAAAAGACTTTATGATCATTCTGAACTTTCTGTAGATTTATGTGAATTAAGAAATTTAATTACTACAGCATATTTAATTACTCAATTTTCTAAAACCAGAAAAGAAAATAAAGGCGGTTTTTATAGCGCCGACTTAATAAAAAAGGAGCTTTAAAAGCTCCTTTTTTATTCCTTATATTTTATTTTTTACTACCAGATTTTCACTCGATCTTCAGCAGTTAAATACATTTTATCTCCTTCTTTAATATCAAACGCTTCATAAAAAGCATCTACATTTTGCAAAGGCATATATGCTCTGTACATTCCTGGAGCATGTGGATCAGTTTTTATTAGGTTACGCATTGCTTCATCTCTCATCTTCGTTCTCCAAATAGTTCCCCAAGACATAAAGAATCTTTGCTCAGCAGTAAACCCATCAATTGGTTCTGGCTTTCCATTTTTTTCATAAAATATTTGTAATCCTTCATAAGCTGAGTTAACACCTCCCAAATCACCAATATTTTCACCCAAAGTAAACTCTCCATTAATATTTAATCCTTCCATAACTTCAACAGCACTATACTGATCCGTTAATTTTTTACCTAACACTCCAAATTTTTCTAAATCTTCTTTTGTCCACCAATCAACTAAATTTCCATCACCGTCAAATCTTGAACCTGAATCATCAAAGCTATGAGAAATTTCATGCCCAATTACTGCTCCAATTCCACCATAATTAACTGCTTCATCAGCTGTGTAATTGTAAAATGGTGGTTGTAAAATAGCTGCTGGAAATACAATCTCATTATTTACAGGATTAAAATATGCATTTACAGTTTGAGGAGCCATTCCCCATTCAGTTCTATCAACTGGTTTACCCAATTTTGCAATATTCTCTTTGAAATTCCATTTTGTAGCGTTCACAGAATTTTGGAAATAAGAACCTCCATCTTTTACCCCTTTAACTTCTAAATCAGAATAATCTTTCCATTTATCTGGATATGCAATTTTCACAGTCATTTTATGTAATTTCTCTAAAGCTTTTTCCTTAGTTTCAGCACTCATCCATTCTAATGAAGCTATTCTTTTTTCAAACCCTAACATTACATTTTTAATCATTTCCTCTGCTTTTGCTTTCGCTTCAGGTGGAAATTTTGCATCTACATATAATTTACCCAGTGCCTCACCAACTACGTTATTAATAGTTCCTAAAGCTCTTTCATCACGTGCTCTTTGTTGTTTTGCACCAGTTAATTCTTTTCCATAGAACTCCCAGTTAGCAACTTCAATATCTCTACTCAACATTCCTGCAGCTCTATCAATAGCGGTCCAACGTAAATACAATTTAATATCCTCTAATGAACTTGAAATTAAAATACTTTCCATGGCCTTCATATATTCTGGCTGCATTACAATAACTCTATCAATATCAGTTACTCCTACCCCATTAAAATATGCTTTCCAATTAATTGAAGGTGCAATTTCTGATAATTCTGCAATACTTTTTGGATTGTATAATTTACGTGTATCTCTAGATTCCTCTTTTGTAAATCTTGGTTCAGCTAAATTATGCTCATAATTAAATATTTTATCTGCGTTTGCAGTTGCTACATCTTTAGAATCTCCAAAGATTTCTAACATTCTCGCAATATGAGCAATATATTTAGTTCTTTTTTCTTTCGTATTTTCATCTTGATCTACATAATAATCACGAGACAATCCCAATCCTGCAGGTGTAACATACCCTGCATTCATTTTACTATCTTTTAGATCATTAAAAACTGCAAAATTAAAAAATCCTGCACCTCCATAAGGAGCCATTTCAATCAACAACTCTTGTAAATCGTCTAAATTTTTAATTGCATCAATCTTTGTTAAAAATGGCTTAACTGGCTCTATACCTTGCTTATCTCTAGCAACAGTATCCATTATAGTTTCATAAAAATTTACAGCCTTCTTTTGATCAGATTCTAACGTTAAATTTCCTTCAGCATCCTTTAATTTTGGGAAATTGTCCTCTGCAATAGCTTCGCTTAGTATAGCTAATACATCTGCATCCGTTCTTTTCCTTAATTCATTAAAACTCCCCCATGATGTTCTATCCGCAGGAATTTCAGTTTTATCCAACCAAGTACCATTTACATATCTAAAAAAATCATCGGTTGGCTGTATGGTGGTATCCATATTTTCTACCACAATTCCAGGTATTTTTTCTACTTCTGGTTGCTTTTCTCCTTTACATGAAACTCCTATCGCAAGAGCAGCTATAGAAGAAAATAATGCAACATTTTTCATTGTAATTTTCATAATTATTCTATTGTAGTTTAGTTTTGTTTTTTGATATTATTCTAATAATTAAAATAACAACATTTTTAAATTTATTAGCCTTAAAATAATGTTAAGATTACTTACTTAATAATATCAGAAATTTGAGGTTTAAAATAGTTTGGTCCTTTCATTACTTTACCATCTTCTCTATAAATTGGTTTTCCATCAGCTCCTAACTTACTCATATTACTTCGTTGTATTTCTTCAAAAACCTCTTCAATTTTATATTGCATACCATGTTCCAAAATGGTTCCACATAAAATATACAACATATCGCCTAAAGCATCTGCTACCTCTATTAAATCGTTTTGTTTTGCTGCAACAAAATACTCTTCATTTTCTTCTGCCATTAAATCAAATCTCAATTTTAATTTATTTTCAGGTAATTTTGCAATAGGTTTATGCTTTACTCCAAGCCCAAATGCTTGATGAAATTCTTCAACAGCCTTTAATTTATTTTTCATTTAATGAATGTTAATTATTATGTATTAATTTCTATGTTGTAAATCGAAGCAATAAATTTGCTGGCGTTATTTTCATCACAAAAGCAACAAAACTCCAACGTTTAGTAATATATGCCTTTCTCTTTTTTCTTTTAATCGCTGAATAAATTTGATTACCAGCTTTGTTTACTGGAGCCATCCAAAAAGTTTTTCCCAATGCCATTGGAGTATCTACAAATCCAGGTTGAATGTCAGTTACATAGATATTTGCTTTACTCCTCTTTCCTTTCATCCAAAGTGATTCTAAATAACTCGCTTGAAATGCTTTTGAAGCAAAATAACCAGGAGCATGTCTATTTCCTCTAATAGAAGCTATTGATGATATTCCAACCAAATGACCATAACCCTGATCTCTAAAAAAATTATATGCTAATCCGTAAATTTTGGTTGCTGCAATTACATTTGTTTCTAAAGTAGGTACTTCTTCTTCCCAATCTAGTTTGTAATTGGCTTTTCCTACACCCGAACTATAGACAATCAAATCTATAGTTTCTAATTCATCTTTTAATTCGCTAAAAAGAGTTTCACAAGATTCAACATTAGTAACATCATGTACTTTAACAATATACTTTTCTGGATTTGTTTCCTTAAGTTGATACAATAAATTTTCTCTTCTTCCGGTTATCACAACTTTATAATTATCAGCCACTAGTAATTTTGATAGTTCTAATCCAATTCCTGAAGTTGCCCCAATAATTAATGCGTTTTTCATAATTTATAAGAATTCACACTCAAATTTGTGTATTTTTGAAGTTAAATATACACATTAAATATGTTTAGCCAAGGACAACTAATTTTTGCCGGTTTATTTATAATTGCTTTTGCAATTTTAATGTTTTGGAGTTATAGGAAAGATTTAAAAATTCATAAAAAACATTATAAAAACACCTTTATTATACTAATTGCTGTGTTTTTAATTATTGCAATTTTTACTTTAATTACGTTTTCAATGCATTAAACGCACTTAAAATAAGCACCAAAAAAAGGGATACAAAAATGCATCCCCTTTATTATTATATTATATTTTATTCTTTATTAATTCATACTTGGCAAAGTAGTATATCTCTTAGCATAATCTAACATTTGCTCAGAGAAACTATTTGGTTGAACTATTTTTACATCAATAATGTTTCCTTCTGCATCTTTTTCAGGAGTTAAAACAGGGTTTACAAAACCACTATATGGAGCTGATTTAAATTTACTGTTTCTTTCTAAAACTTCTTTATGAATTGCTTGATCCACTTTTACTCCATAATTTTCAACTAAAGCCTTCCCTGCTTCAAAATCACCTTCAGATTTAATACGTTGAATTTCACGTAATAAATCTCCAAATAACACTCTTAATTTTGCGTAATCTCTAATTACAAAATAGGTTTTACCTTCTTTTACAACTTTTTCAATTACATTGTCTTTAGCTCCTTTTTCAAATGCCCAAGCCGCAACTAATTGTCTATTTCTCATGTGAGCTTCTTCAACATCATCACCTAAGTTTAAACGAACCAATTGAGTTAATAAACCATTTCTTATATAACCATCAAAAGCAGCTTTTCCAACACCTTCAGCACTTGGAGAAAGTTTCATTTCAACTAATTTTTCACCTGGTAAATAATACAAACCAACTAAATCTGCCCTTGCTTCTTCCAAAGTAGATGCATAATTTTTTAATGTTTGTTTAGGCATTCCTATTCCAGGATTAATTTGTCCACTTGCATGTCCAATAACCTCATGTAAAGATGTATGTAGTTTATCTGCTAATTCACCATATTTAATTTCTGCTTCTACTTCAGCTTCGTCATATGCAAACTCTCTTAATCTATCTGTTCCTCCTGCTTGATTATAAGTATTAATAATGTTTCCTAATGAAACTGATTTTGAACCGTGATGCTGACGAATCCAGTTGTTATTTGGTAAATTAACACCAATAGGAGTTGAAGGAGAAGCATCTCCAGCTTCAGAAGCAACATTCACAGTTTTGTAAGTAACACCTACAACATTTTTCTTTTTATGCTCTGGGAAAAGCGTTGAATTATCTTCAAACCATTGTGCATTTTCAGATAAAACAGACATTTTTTTAGACATGTCAAAATCTTTAATTTGAATTACTGTTTCATAAGAACCTCTATAAGCTTTTGGATCATTATAAACTTCAATAAATCCGTTTATATAATCAATATCACCATCAGTACTTGTAGCCCATGCAATATTGTACTCGTCCCAAGTTTCTAAATCACCTGTTTGGTAATATTCAATAAGTAATTTTATAGCATTTCCTTGTTTTTCATTTTCAGCAACTTCAACTGCTTTTTCCAACCAAAAAACAATTTTCTCTATAGATTGAGTATACATTCCCCCTACTTTCCAAACTTTTTCTTCTAAAGTTCCATCTTCATTTTTCACAAGTTTAGAATTTAAACCATACTCAATTGGAGTATCATCAGTTTTATCAACTCTTGCTTCGTAAAATTTATCTACATCTTCAGCAGTAACATTTGGTGAATAAAAATTAACGGCAGAACCAAGTAATAATCCTTTATCAGCATCTAAATTTACTTTTTTAGCATCTTTATCATTAAAAATAACCTCATAAGCTTCGCCTTCTAATTTAGTATTTGTTTCTTTTAACAAAGAGTCAAAATATTCTTTAGAAAATTCAGGTTTAAATTTACTATTTGAATAGTGATGGTGAATACCATTTGCAAACCAAACCTTTTTTAAATACAACTCAAATTTAATCCAATCTTCAGAGGTTTTATCTCCCTTATAATTTTGGTAAATGTTTTCTAATGCACGTCTAATTGTTAAATTATAACGGTAGTTTTGATCATATCCTATATCACGGCCAGCCATTCCAGCTTCAGATAAAAAATATACCAATTGTTTTTGTTTTAAAGTAAGCTCATCAAAACCAGGTATTTGATAACGAAGTACTTTTATGTCTGCAAATTGCTCAACAACATATTTAAATTCGGTTGCTGCTCCTTTTTTTGTATCCTCCTTGTTTTCAGTAGAACAAGAAAATAATAACGCCGTTAACACTAGCGTTGGTAAGAAATATTTAATTTTCATTATAATGTTTATTTAATTTTAAACATCAAATTTAATCAATTTGAACCGATTAATTTCTTAAATTAGTAGAAGATAATTCTAAATTTTCAGTTATGAAACTTCTAAAAAATGTTTTTTTATTGCTCCTAATAGTAATTATTAGTTTATCAATTTATGTAGCCACAATTGATGGGAAATATGATATAAATAAGTCTCATACAATTAAAGCTCCCATTGAAATGGTTTTTAATGAAGTAAACGACTTTAAGAATTGGGAAAACTGGGGACCATGGTATGAAATTGATTCAACAATTGTAGCTTCTTTTCCTGAAATTACTTCTGGGATTGATGCTTCTTATACATGGACAGGCAAAGACGGAAGTGGCTCCATGAAAACTATTTCATTAATTCCTAATAAAGAAATAATTCAACAAATTGATTTTGGAACAGGAACAACTCCTGAGGTTTACTGGAAATTTAATAAGATTGAAAATGACACAGAAATTATCTGGGGAATGAAAGGTAAAAGTGGATTTATGGAAAAGCTTTACTGGTTAACTCAAGGTGGAATTGAAAAAAATATGGCTCCAATGTATGCAAGAGGTCTTGAATTATTAGATGCTCATATATTAAAGCAACTTGAAAAGCACAGTATTGAAATTAAAGGAGTTGTTGATCATGGTGGTGGTTTTTATTTATATCAAACAACATCATGTAAAATGGAAGATATTGGTGTTCACTCAGAACGATTGTTTTCTGCAATTATGAAATACATGGCAGATAACAGTATTGAATCATCAGGAAAACCGTTTACTTTAAATCATAAATGGGATGAAAAAAATAATACAACCATGTTTTCAACTTGCATCCCTATAAAAGAAAGAATAATTACAACAGATAATGTTTTAACTGGCTTTTTAAAACCTCAAAAAACTTTTAAAACTGTTTTAACCGGTGATTATAAGTATTCACATACTGCTTGGGAAGAAACTTATAAAAATTTAATGAACCAAGGATTTAAAGCAGTTGAAGGTTCAGAACCCTTTGAAGTATATAATGTAAGTCCACATGATACACCTAACCCATCAAAATGGGTAAGTGAAATTTATGTTCCAATACAGTAACAATTAAAAAAGGAAAGATACTTGGGTATCTTTCCTTTTTTAATCATTCCATTATACTTCGTTATATCTAAAACAATCCTTCACATGATCATTTACCATACCCGTTGCCTGCATATGTGCATAAATAACAGTTGATCCTACAAATTTAAATCCTCTTTTTTTTAAATCCTTAGAAATTGCATCGGAAAGCTCGGTAGTTGCAGGAACACTAGTTAAATCATCCCACTCATTTTTTATTGGTTTTCCATTAGTAAAGCTCCAAATATATTTAGAAAACGAACCAAATTCTTTTTGAATTTCCATAAATGAAACCGCGTTAGAGATTGTAGCTTTAATTTTTAATTTATTCCTAATTATACCTGCATCTTGTATTAATTCATCAAATTTATTTTCTGAATAAGTTGCAATTTTTTTATAGTTGAAATTATCAAAAGCTTTTCTAAAATTTTCTCTTTTACGCAATATCGTAATCCAGCTTAATCCAGCCTGAAAGGTTTCTAGAATTAAAAATTCAAATAATTTACCATCATCATAAACAGGAACTCCCCATTCAGAATCATGATACTCCATATATAAAGGATCGGTGCCACACCAGCTACAACGTGTTTTGTTCATTTTATAAATTTTAACCACAAGTTAAAATAAAAAACCTACAACAAAAAACTGGAATAGTTTTTGTACATTTAAAATACTTAAAAACACCTAATTATGAAAAAAATAATTTATTATTTAGCAATTGGGTTATTTATTGTTGGTTGTGTTTCCACAACAAATACTACTTCAAAAAATAATGCCAACCTTCCAGATGGTGCAGTACGAATTGCCAATGACGATTTGGAATATGAGATTATTATAGTGGATATTGGATTTGAAACCTATTTACATTCCATTGCCAAACCTGCAAATTTTTATTCTCAAAATTATTATGAAAATAAAAATAAATTCTATGTTACAGAATGGAATATTAGAGCTCAAAATCCTTTAAGATACAATAGCAATATATATGAAAACGTTATTGATTACGATTTTAATATAGATTATGGTTTAGATGTCAACTACAAATTATTTAACTATTTTAAATTTGTTGAATATAAGTACAAGGAAAAATTTCTACATTAAGATTTAGTTTTTAAGCTAAATCTTAATATTAGATATCCTAAAATCCCAGCTATTAATGATCCGATAATAATCCCCATTTTTGAAGCCATTATTAAGTTTTGATCTGAAAAAGCTAAATTGGCAATAAATAAAGACATCGTAAATCCTAAACCTCCCAGTAAACTAACACCAAATAAGCTTTTAAAGTTAACTCCTTCAGGTAAGTCTGCCAATTTCAATTTTACTCCAATATAACTCATTAGCATAATTCCAATTGCGTTTCCTAAAACCAATGCTATTGCTATGTTTAAACTAACATGACTTACACCTTCTAAACCAGAAAAACTGATAACTACACCTGCGTTCGCAAGAGCAAATATTGGCATTATTATATACGATACCCAACCATGCAACGTATGTTCTAAATGCTGTAAGGGCGAATGAACGCTATCATTAATACTTTCCAAAGTATCAATTGCTTGCATTTGTTCATGACTCATTAACACCTTAGAATTTGATTTTTTATCCTTAAATACTGCTAATTGTAAATAAACAAGTTTTAAATACTTAGACAAATCAACTTTTCGGTTAATAGGAATTGTAAATGCCATTAAAATCCCTGCAATTGTTGGATGAATTCCAGATTTCAAGAACAATATCCATATAATAAAACCGACCAAAAAATATAAATACATTGAATATATTCTTCGGTAACTTAAAAATGCCAATACTGCATAAATCAACATTGCATAAGAAATTAGATCCCATTGAATATTTGCACTATAAAATACAGCAATTACAAGTACTGCTCCTATATCATCTACAATAGCAAAAGCTGTTAAAAATATTTTTAATCCTAAAGGAACTCGTTTCCCTAAAATTTTTAAAATTCCAAGAGTAAAAGCAATATCGGTGGCCATAGGAATTCCCCATCCATCATTACCAACCTTACCATCATTTAAAAGTAAAAAAAACAGAACAGGAAACAACATTCCACCAATAGCCGCAAAAATAGGAAGAGAAGCTTTTCTAACCGTAGTTAATTCACCCACTAATATTTCACGTTTTACTTCTAAACCAATTACAAAAAAGAATATAGCCATTAAACCATCGTTAATCCATAAAATCAACCGTTTAGACAAATGAAATTCCGTATCGGCAAATCCTATTGTAAATTTATGATTCCATAATTCTTCATATAAGTAACCATAAGATGAATTTGCCCAAATAATTGCAACTATTGAAACTACAAATAAAATAATACTTGAAGATGTTTCTAACTTTATAAAATGTCTCAACGAATTTGTAATAACTTTCATATAAAATATTTAAGTTGCGAAAGATACAATTTTTTAGATATTAACATAAAAAACCTCCTAATTAGGAGGTTTTAGATTTTGAAATATAAACTTCAATATAATTTAGGCCCAGCCGCTACAAGAGCTTTACCTTCCTCATTATCTGTATATTTTTCAAAGTTATCGATAAATAATTTAGCTAGTTTAGTTGCTTTTTTATTCCATTTTTCAACATCAGCATATGTTTCTCTAGGATCTAATATATTATCATTAACATTTTCCAGTGAAGTTGGAACTTCTAAATTAAATACTGGAATAATCTTTGTTTCTGATTTTTCAATAGAGCCATCTAATATTCTATCAATTATAGCTCTAGTGTCTTTAATTGAAATTCTTTTACCAGTTCCATTCCATCCTGTATTCACCAAATAAGCTTCGGCACCATGTTCTTCCATCTTTTTTACAAGTTGCTCACCATATTGTGTTGGATGTAATGATAAGAAAGCTTCTCCAAAACATGCTGAAAATGTTGGTGTAGGCTCATCAACACCTTGCTCTGTTCCAGCTAGTTTAGCTGTAAAACCAGATAAGAAATGATATTTTGTTTGCTCAGGTGTTAGTTTAGACACCGGAGGCATAACTCCAAAAGCATCTGCTGTTAAGAATATTACTTTATTGGCATGGCCAGCTTTAGAGACTGGTTTCACAATATTATCTATATGGTAAATTGGATAAGATACACGTGTATTTTGGGTTACAGAACCATCAGTAAAATCAATTCTTCCATGTTTATCAACAGTTACGTTTTCTAATAATGCATCTTTTTTAATGGCTCCAAAAATATCTGGTTCAGCCATAGGATCTAAATCGATAGTTTTTGCATAACATCCACCTTCAAAATTGAAAACACCATCATCATCCCAACCATGCTCATCATCTCCAATTAATTTTCTCTTTGGATCTGTAGACAATGTTGTTTTACCTGTACCGGATAATCCAAAAAATACCGCAGAATTACCATCTTCACCAACATTTGCAGAGCAATGCATTGCAGCCATTCCATTTTGTGGTAAATAGTAGTTCATCATTGAGAACATTCCTTTTTTCATTTCTCCTCCATACCATGTCCCTCCAATTATTTGCATTTTTTCTGTTAAATTAAACAATACAAAATTTTCAGAATTCAACCCATGTTCTTTCCAGTTTGGATTCGTAATTTCTGAACCATTTAAAACAACAAAATCAGGTTCTCCAAAGTTATCCAATTCTTCAACTGTTGGCCTAATAAACATATTTGTTACAAAGTGGGCCTGCCAGGCAACTTCCATTATAAAACGTACTTTTAAACGTGTGTTTTTATTTGCTCCACAAAATGCATCAACTACAAATAACTTTTTATTTGATAATTCATTAGCTACTACACCTTTTAAATCATTCCAAACCTCTAATGAAGTAGGTTTGTTATCATTTGGTGCCTTTTCTGATGTCCACCATAAAGTATCTTCAGTAACATCATCTTTAACAATAAACTTATCTTTAGGAGTTCTCCCTGTAAATTTCCCTGTCATCACATTAACAGCTCCAAGCTCTGTTAAATACCCTTTCCTATACCCTGCTAAATTTGAATCTAATTCAGCTTTATATAACTCATCATATGACGGATTATATACTATTTCTTTTACATTTTTAATTCCTAAGTCACTTAATGACATCACTACTGATTTTCTAAGAACTTCCATTAGTTATTAATTTATTATTATTTGTTTTTTAGTATTAAAATCTTAATTTTTTTATTTTGAAGTAGTTTTAGTTGAAATTTATAATTCTGAAAATAATTTAGAATTCAACACAACAACCACAAACACCTTATAATCATATTCTTAACCTAATTATTTAATTCCACCAAGATAACGAAAACGTTTTCGTTTATATATAAAAAAAAACTTTTTTTTCTTTTTTAATTTCACTAAATAATTCGGCGAAGATACTTGTAATTGTTTATCTCGACAAACATTTTTTAATCGTTTTTAAATTTATTATCATATTTATAATTATTCTATTTTAAAATATGAATATGCCATGCTTAGCCAACCGAAAATAAAAAAAAATCCACCAATTGGTGTAACAAACCACACATACTTCACATTGACTCCAAATGTAATAGCATAAATTGATCCTGAAAACAAAAGTATTCCTATAAAAAACAAGTAACTTAGGTTATTCTTTATTTTATTATTAAAATTTGATTGAGTATTTATAAAAAGTAAAACAAGGACGTGGTACATTTGATAACGTACACCGGTTTCAAAACTTTTTAATTCATTAGAATTTAAAATTTCCTGTAAGGCATGCGCTCCAAATGCGCCTAAAATAATTGTAATAGCACCTAACAAACAGGTGATTATTAAATTCTTTTTCATTTTATATTAAATTAAAAAGGCAAATGTATAATTTAATAGAAAAAGATTAAGTAATAATTCATACATTTAAAAAAACTAAAAAAATTATGAAAGACCAACAAAATTCATTAGTTACAGTTTTAACTGCAAGTCTAATTCATGAAATTCATATTGCAAAAACACTTTTAAATAGCAGAGGCATTAACAGTTTTATCATTGATGAAAACATTGCTACAACTATCGGAACTGCATTTGTTGAAGGATATAAATTAAAAGTTGATTCCTCAAAATTTGAAGAAGCAAAAAAAATATTGGACGAAGCAGTTAGTAAGGACAAATAATTTAATTAATATTTTTATCGTTCTAATAAATTTGTATTTTCGTCTTCTACTAAAAAACTAAAATATCAAAAATGAGAAAAATCTTGTTAATAGGTGCAGGTAGATCATCTTCATCTTTAATAACTTATCTACTTAATAAATCCACTACCGAAAACTTACACGTCACCATTGCTGATGTATCCTTAGAATTAGCTAAAAGCATTGTTAAAAACCATAAAAATGGTACTGCAATTTCTTTAGATATTTTTAATAAGAATGATAGAATCTCAGTTATAAAAAAAGCTGACATTGTAATTTCAATGCTTCCTGCCCATTTGCATTTAAATGTTGCAAAGGATTGCCTTAAGTTCGGTAAACATATGGTTACTGCTTCCTATATTTCTAACGAAATGAAAGCCTTAAATGATGAAACAATTGAAAAGAATCTCATATTTATGAATGAAATAGGACTAGATCCTGGAATTGATCATATGAGTGCTATGAAGGTTATTGACAATATTAGAGATAAAGGTGGTAAAATGCTACTGTTCGAGTCATTTACAGGTGGTTTGGTTGCTCCTGAATCTGATAATAATTTATGGAATTATAAATTCACGTGGAACCCAAGAAATGTTGTATTAGCAGGACAAGGTGGCGCAGCAAAATTTTTGCAGGAAGGAAAATACAAATACATACCTTACAATAAACTATTTAGACGTACCGAAATATTAAATATAGAAGGTCATGGTAAATTTGAAGGATATGCCAATAGAGATTCTTTAAAATACAAAAGTATTTATGGGCTGGATGATATTTTAACTTTATACAGAGGAACAATTAGAAGAGTCGGCTATTCCAGGGCTTGGAATGTTTTTGTTCAACTAGGAATGACGGATGATAGTTATACTATTGAAGATTCCGAGCATATGAGTTACCGTGACTTCACAAATTCTTTTTTAGCATACAGTCCAAGTGATTCTGTTGAATTAAAATTAAGACATTACCTAAAAATTGATCAGGACGATATAATTTGGGATAAACTTCTGGAATTGGACATTTTTAATTCAACAAAAAAGGTAAAATTAATTAATGCCACTCCTGCTCAAATTCTTGAAAAAATATTAAAAGATAGCTGGACATTAAAACCAGAAGATAAGGATATGATAGTTATGCAACATTTGTTTGGCTATGAATTAAATGGTAAAAAACATCAAATTGAAAGTAGTATGGTGTGTATTGGAGACAATCAAACTTATACCGCAATGGCTAAAACTGTAGGTTTACCTGTTGCTATTGCTACTTTAAAAATATTAAATGGAGCAATTACAACTCCTGGTGTACAAATTCCAATAACTAAGGAAGTTTACAATCCTATTTTAGATGAATTAGAAGAGTATGGTATTGTTTTTTCAGAAAAAGAAGTTCCATATTTAGGATATAACCCAGAAATTATAACTGGATAAATTCTTTATTTAGCTAAATATAACTTTCCTAAACTGCACACCAAGTCAATTTAGGAAAGTTCATTTAGTATTGAATACTACTTCACATTCAACAATTTATCCACCTCTTATAGTCACCGGAAATTTTCAAATCTCGTTTTTTTTCGGTATATTAGTACATCAGCATTCAAGCTTGAATTGATATGAAAATCAATAAAAAAAAATCTTTGCTATCTGGAAGTATTCTAATTATTGTTATAATTGTTAGCCCTTACTTCTTGTTCCTTAACGAAAGTATTGATCCTGAACTTAAAGAAATAAATACAATTTTTGGAGTTATAACCGGAGGTTATTATGAAACAATTCAAGTTTATGTTTACTGGATAACCGCAAAATTTGTACCCTTATTTCTGCTTTCAATTTTATTTTTAACCAATAAAAATTGGTGGGCTCCTGCCATTTTGGTGCCAATATCGGTTTATTTATTCCAATTAGTTTCAGTTTTAAATGATAGTGTAGAATATTTTGATGAAATAGAATTTATTTACACACTACCAATTTTAGTCCCAGTAGCAGTTGGATTATTTTTTATTCGTCATAAAATATCGATTTATATTAAAGCAACCGATCTTAAGAAGGAAATGGATATTAAAATGGATGCTCAAAAAAAGAAAATTGTTTAATTCTACATTCTCAAATAGAAATCCTCAACCAATTCGCTATATTCAGGAGTGTATTTATGTCTGTCTTCTTCAATTATTAACTCTGACTCGACAATCTCTCCTTCAACAAAAGAAAACTGAATTAAACTTCTTTTAAAAGGTGTGTTTTGATTTCCTTTTACTCTAGTAATTCTATTTGGATATAAATTATTCTCTTCTGCAATTAACATGAAATTACTCTCTTCACTAAAAGGAATGATAAAAGAACAGCTTCCTTTTTTAGCTAATAATTTTGAAACTCCGTAAAGTAACTCATTAAAAGGTAAACTTTCAGTATGTCTTGCCATAGCTCTATCAACAGGCAACTCTTTATAAGTTGAAGTATAAAAAGGTGGGTTCGAAATTATAAGATCATACTTATCTTCTATTTCATCTTGAAATTCTTTCAATGAAGCATGGTAACAAAATAATCTATCACCCCAATCACTTCTTTCAAAATTCTCAACCGTTTGTTCATAAGCTTCATCATTTAACTCAATAGCATCTATTAATTCAGCTTGACTTCGTTGAGCCATCATTAAGGAAATAACCCCAGTTCCTGCACCAATATCAAGAATACTAAATACTTCTGGATCAATTTCGGTCCATGCTCCAAGTAATACTCCATCGGTACCTACTTTCATTGCTGTTTTATCTTGATGAATAGAAAAATGTTTGAATTCAAATGGTTGGTTTGCCATAAAACTAATTTATAAAAAATGCTGAACAAAGTTCAGCATTTTATTCATAATGCAGAGAGGAAGGGATTCGAACCTTTGGAGATTTCTCTTTATTTATAAGGACTTCCCTACTCCATTAAATTTTTGTTGACCGATTTGTTGACCTAACC
>Ga0193963_1000338_pt1 | contig 24747 bp, 25 predicted proteins | sample FB_6_MG_FD_140359 | JGI IMG/M metagenome (GOLD analysis project Ga0193963, IMG submission 140359) | Microbial mat bacterial communities from the Broadkill River, Lewes, Delaware, United States - FB_6_MG | ecosystem: Environmental > Aquatic > Freshwater > River > Microbial mats | place: USA...
AAAAATGAGTATTTCAATAAAAATTTTAGGAACAGGTTGTCCTAAATGTAATCAAGTAACAGCAGTAGTTAAACAAGTAGTAGAAGAAAATAATATTGACGCTACAATTGAAAAGGTTGAAGATATTATGGATATAATGCAATATGATGTAATGTCAACTCCCGCCATTGTAATTAATAATGAAGTGAAAATTAAAGGAAGAGTTCCTTCTGTAGATGAAGTAAAAGATATTTTAGCCAATAAGGAAGTAAAAGATTCAGGTGATTGTTGTTCACCTTCTTCAAGTTGTTGTTAATAAACCATAAAGTTCATTTTAGAAGTAAATTGAAATCAAATGTTTGATTGGATACAGGATTTTGCCAATTGGTTAGTTTACGACACTTTTGGAATGTTGGAAGGTGCTCACCTTGCAGAAGCATTAAACTTTTTTATTTATGATAGTATTAAAATAATACTATTACTTGTTGTCATTATCTTTTTTATGGGAATTGTAAATAGTTACTTCCCAATAGATAAGGTAAGAAACTACTTGTCAAGAAATAAATTATATGGATTTGAATATGTAATGGCAAGTTTATTTGGTGTAGTTACACCTTTTTGCTCGTGTTCATCTGTACCATTGTTTATTGGTTTTGTAAGAGGTGGAATTCCTCTTGGAGTAACATTTTCTTTTTTAATTACTTCTCCATTGGTTAATGAAGTTGCTATTGGCTTGTTTATTGGTCTGTTTGGAGTTAAAACAACTATTATCTATGTAGTAAGTGGTGTGTTATTAGGTGTTTTCTCAGGTTTGATTTTAAGTAAATTCAATTTGGAACGATTTTTAACTCCTTGGGTAAAAGAAGTTTTAGCAAAAGCTCAAAGAGAAGAAGATGCATTTATAGCTGAAAAAACACCATTATTGAAGCGTTTACCTGCTATTTGGAATGAAGTTTTAAATATTTTAAAGGGTGTAATTCCATACGTGTTGATAGGACTTGCAATAGGAGGTTTGATGCACGGATATATCCCTGAAGGATTTTTTGAGCAATATATGAGTAAAGACAATTTGTTTGCAGTTCCTATTGCAACTATAATGGCAGTACCAATGTATATGAATGCATCTGGCATTTTACCAGTGGTTCAAGTATTGGTTTCAAAAGGAATTCCATTAGGAACTGCGATTGCATTTATGATGGGTGTTGTTGGACTTTCTTTGCCAGAAGCAATGTTGTTAAAAAAGGTAATGACCTTTAAATTAATCGGAATATTCTTTGGAGTAGTAACCTTATGTATCATAATTTCAGGATACCTATTTAATATAATTATATAATCATAAAAAAAGTAAAAATGAAAAAGTTAAGTGCATTAGTAGTATTAGTAAGTTTAGTGTTGTTTTCTTGTAAAGAAAAAGCTCAAACAGAAAAAAAAGTAGTTGAAAAAGTAGCAAATAAAATTGAGGTGATCGATTTTCACTCAACACATAGATGTATGACTTGTAATGCTATCGAATCAAGTACTAAGTATACTTTAGATACTTATTTTAAAAATGAAGTAGAAAATAATAAAATTACTTTGCAAGTAGTAAATGTTGATTTAGACGAAAACTTAAAAATTGCTGAAAAATTCGAAGCTACGGGGACAGCCTTATTTTTAAATGTTGTTAAAGATGGTAAGGAAGAACAAATTGATTTAACTGAATTCGCATTTATGAATGGAAATGACCAAAAAGTTTTTTCAGAAGAATTAAAAGTGAAAATAGAAGAAGCGTTAAAAAACATATAAGTGGAATTTCTTAAAGCAATTTTAGAAAGTTATAATATTCCAATTTTATCAGCTTTAATATTAGGATTAATGACTGCTATAAGTCCTTGTCCTTTGGCAACTAATATTACGGCAACTGCATTTATATCAAAAAATATTTCCAATAAAAAGGTGGTGTTTTTAAGTGGTGTTGTTTATTCATTTGGGCGAGCTTTTAGTTATACAGTAATTGGTTTAATTTTATTTTTTGGAGCCAGTAAATTTCATATTGGTCGTTTTTTTCAACAAAATGGAGAAAAATATTTAGGTCCACTTCTTGTTATTATTGGTTTAATTATGCTGAATGTTATTCGGTTGAAATTTTTAAACAACTCTAATTTCTCGGAAAGACTTTCTGAAAAATTTAAAGACAAAGGAATTCTTGGATCATTTTTTATAGGAGTAATATTTGCTTTGGCGTTTTGCCCATATAGCGGTGCTTTATTTTTTGGAATGTTAATTCCAATGTCTATTTCAAGTGTTGATGGCTTGTTTTTGCCAATAGTTTTTGCTTTTGGAACTGGATTACCAGTTATTTTATTTACCTATTTATTGGCTTTTGCAGCTGGAAGTGTTGGAGCGTTTTATGTTAAAATTACCAAAGTTGAAAAAGTAATGCGATTTGTAGCTGGGATAGTTTTTGTATTAACGGGTATTTATTATATATGTATATTTACAGGCATAATTTAACTTTAGTATGAAATCAGAAAGAAATAAAATCATATTGGCTATTATAGTGTTTATAGTCACCTTCGTTGTCTTCAGAGAAATATTTTCTAACTGGGAATGGATTAAAGAAAGCATCCTCGGAAAATAAAAAACAAAAAAGCTCTAATATTAATTGGAGCTTTTTTATTTTACAACAATAAGCACTTATTTGCATTGTATAAATAAATCATTTTCAGTTGACTAATGGAAACTATGATTTATTTAAAATAATGTAATTTTATTATTTAAACCACATTACTTTTTTGGAGTTAGAAATTCAAATAAAAACATTACCAACACAACCTGGAATTTATCAATATTATGATAAAAACGGGACAATATTATATGTTGGAAAAGCTAAGAACTTAAAGAAAAGGGTTGCTTCCTACTTTAATAAAAATCACGAGTACGGTAAAACAAAAATGCTTGTAAAAAAAATTGCAAGTATTAAGCATATTGTTGTTGATACAGAAACGGATGCCTTATTATTAGAAAATAATCTGATTAAAAAATATCAACCTCGTTATAATGTAATGCTTAAGGATGATAAAACGTATCCTTGGATTTGTATTAAAAAAGAACGGTTTCCACGTATTTTTTTAACTCGAAATGTTATTAAAGATGGTTCCGAATATTTTGGTCCATATACTTCTGTGCGAACAGCAAGAGCTTTATTAGACCTAATTAAAGAATTGTATCTGTTACGTAGTTGTAATTACGATTTAAGTGAGAAAAATGTTGAAGCCAAAAAGTATAAGGTGTGTTTAGATTTTCATATTGGAAACTGTAAAGGACCTTGTGAAGATTTACAAACTGAAAATAGCTATGTTCAGGATATTGATGGAATAAGAAATATCATTAAAGGAAATTTTAAAGAGTCGTTAAAGTTATTTGAGGATTTAATGATGCAATTTGCTGCTGAAATGGAGTTTGAAGAGGCTCAAAAGATTAAAGAAAAAATTAATTTATTAGCTAATTATCAGGCGAAATCAACAGTTGTTAATCCGTCAATTACAAATGTTGATGTTTTTTCAATTATTTCTGATGAAAGTTTTAGCTATGTCAATTTTTTTAAAATTGCTAATGGAGCTATTATTCAATCTCATACAACCGAAATTAAAAAGAAGTTAGATGAAAGTGATAAAACATTGTTGGAGCTTTCAATAATTGAATTCAGGCAGCGTTTTAGCTCTCAGTCTAAAGAGATTTATGTTCCGTTTGAGGTTGATTTAGGTGAAAACATAAAAGTTACGGTTCCTAAATTGGGAGACAAAAAGCGCATTGTTGAATTAAGTTTAAGAAATGCAAAATACTTCAGACAAGAAAGATTCAAGCAAATTAAAATTGTTGATCCAGATAGGCACGTAAAAAGAATAATGTCTCAAATGAAGAAGGATTTAAGGTTAAGTGAAGAGCCAAGACATATTGAGTGTTTTGATAATTCAAATATACAGGGAACAAATCCGGTGTCAGCTTGCGTGGTTTTTAAAAATGGAAAACCCAGTAAAAAGGATTATAGAAATTTTAATATTAAAACTGTTGAAGGACCCGATGATTTTGCTTCAATGGAGGAGGTTGTTTTTAGACGATATAAGCGTTTGCAAGAAGAAGGTCAGGATTTACCTCAGTTAATTGTAATTGATGGAGGAAAAGGACAATTGTCAGCTTCATTAAAAAGTTTAGATATTCTTGGGTTAAGAAATAAAATCGCCATTATTGGTATTGCCAAAAGATTAGAAGAAATTTATTACCCAGAAGATCCTGTTCCATTATATCTTGATAAAACTTCTGAGACTTTAAAAATTATTCAACAATTAAGAAACGAAGCGCACCGATTTAGTATTACTCATCATAGAAAAAAAAGAAGTAAAGGGGCTTTAACAAATGAATTAGAACAAATATCAGGAATTGGTAAACAAACTGTTGTATCTTTATTAAGGCATTTTAAATCGGCTAAAAGGGTAGGAGCAGCAACATTTGAGGATTTGCAAAAAATTGTTGGAAAAAGCAGGGCTACTAAAGTGTATGACCACTTCCATAAGAATTAATTATTTATGAGAAATATTTTAATATTTATTTTTTTATTGTCAATAGGCATTGTTCAATCACAAAATAGCATTGAAAAAAAAGATGTTAAGGTTGGGCTTGTTTTAAGTGGAGGTGGAGCAAAGGGATTTGCACATGTAGCCGCTTTAAAAGTACTGGAAGAAGCTGGTGTGAGAGTAGATTATATTGGAGGAACCAGTATGGGAGCAATCGTTGGAGCTTTGTATGCTTCGGGGTATAGTGCAAATCAATTAGATTCAATTATTAGATCAATTGATTTTGAAAAAATATTGAGTGATGAATTACCTCGAAAAGCAAAACCTTTTTACACGAAAGAGAATGGTGAAAAATATGCCTTGTCATTGCCAATTAAAAACAAAAAGGTTGGAATTCCTGTGGCTATATCTGAAGGGCAAAACGTACTTAACTTATTAACCGAATTAACTCAACATGTTAACAATATAAATGATTTTAGTAAACTGCCAATCCCATTTGTTTGCGTGGCTACAAATTTAGTTACTGGAAAACAGGAGGTGTTGAAAAGTGGTTTTTTACCGGAAGCGGTAAAAGCAAGTGGATCATTTCCAACATTATTGGCACCTGTAGAAATTGATGGAAAATTGTTGTCTGATGGGGGTATTGTAAATAATTTCCCTGTTGATGAGGTAAAAGCTATGGGAGCTGATATAATCATTGGTGTTGATATTCAAAGTGGTTTGGAAGATATGGAACATTTAGATTCTGCTGTGAAAATATTGAATCAAATAGTAGGATTTCAAATGTATAAAACTTTAGAGTCTAAGTACACTAAAGTTGATTTATTAATTAAGCCTGATATGAAGAACTTTAATGTGGTTTCTTTTGATAAGGTCAATCAAATAATGAAAGAGGGAGACAAAGCCTCTCGTGATAAAATTGAACACCTTATAAGTATAGGAAATAGCCAGATAAAAACTAAAGTAAGGAAAACGAATATTGGTCGATTGGAAAACCTTCATATTGAAAAAATTGAAATTGAAGGAAATAAGAATTATACGAGAGCTTATATACTTGGAAAATTGAAGTTAAAGAAGAGAGATTCAACAAGTTATCGAAAATTAATTGAGAGTATTAATAATTTAACTGCAACAGGTAATTTTGAAAATATTCAATATAAAATTATTAAGGAAAAAGAAGGAAGTATCGTTAAAATTAAGGTTAAAGAGCACACAGTATCTAATTTACTTCAGCTAGGAGTTCATTATGATGGTTTATATAAAACCGGAGTTTTAGTTAATAATACTGCAAAACATGTATTTTTTAAAAATGATGTAATTTCTGCAGAACTGATATTAGGAGATAATGTAAGGTATAATTTTAATTATTTTATTGATAATGGGTTTTATACAAGTTTTGGAATTAAATCGAGGTACAATAGTTTTAATGCAAATGTAAAATTTGATGAGGCTAACGTGAACAAATTGAATATAGAGTATGAAGATTTTACGAATCAGATATATTTTCAAACTGTATTTGGAAGAAAATTTGCCATTGGCGTGGGAGGTGAGCATAAGAGAATAAAAGCATTTACAGAAACTATTTCTTCCATAGGAAATGATTTACCTTCAAATGGAAATAATAGGTTGTATTTTGATAAATCAGACTATTTAAACGCTATAGGATATTTAAAAATTGACACATATGACAAAAAATATTTTCAAAAAAGAGGGTTTTATTTAGATGCTGATTTTAGGTGGTACTTAGCATCTACCGATTTTGATAATACCTTTGAATCCTTTTCACAGTTGAAAGGAAATTTAGGATTAGCAACAACGTTTTTTGAAAAGCTTACTGTTCAGTATATCTCTGAAGCCGGTATTACAATTGGAGAAAATATGAATAGAGCTTTAGATTATAATATTGGAGGATATGGAGAGAATTTTATAAATACATTTATTCCTTTTAATGGATATGATTTTGCATTTTTTGATACCAACTCTTTTTTAAAATCAACTTTTATTTTAAGATATGAATTTTTGCCTAAAAATTATTTTATGGCAAAAGCAAATTATGCAAGAATTGATAGAGATTTGTTTAATCAAGGAAAGATTTTTGAAAATACTAAATCGGGATATATGTTTGGATATGGAATTGATACCTTTTTAGGACCAATTGAAATAAATTACACCTTTTCACCTGATCACAATAAGAATTACTGGTATTTTAACGTTGGGTTCTGGTTTTAAATAAAAAAAGTCCTGCAAAATAAATTGCAGGACTTTTAGATATTGTAAAATGCCTTATTTAATTATTTCACCTTTACTATTTGTGAAATCAAATCTTAAATATTGGTAAGCATCTCGCGGTAAAATTTTAATCCACTTTTTATATTTTGTAAACCATCTTTGCTGTATCGATGGTAATCCTTTTTTCAAATAAGCTGCAATAAAAGGGTGTACATTTAATACAATCTTTTTGTGTTCTTTTAGATTTATTAGCTTATCTAGTTCAGCTTGAATTGTATCTAATAATACAATTGGAGCTTCAACTTCTCCTGAACCACTAGGGTTTGGTTCTTGAGTTTTTATAACCAATTCAGGTCGTACCCTTTGTCTAGTAATTTGAACCAGTCCAAATTTACTCGGAGGCAGAATTTTATGTTTGGTTCTGTCAAATGCCATTTCTGATTTCATATGATCAAATAACTTTTGTCTATGTTCAGCAGTATGCATATCAATAAAATCAACAACAATAATTCCTCCCATATCTCTTAATTGTAATTGTCTTGCAACTTCTGTAGCTGCAATTAAATTTACTTCAAGTGCAGTATCTGCTTGAGATGTAGCTTTATTTGAGCGATTTCCGCTATTTACATCAATCACATGAAGTGCTTCAGTATGTTCAATTACTAAGTAAGCTCCTTTACTCATGGAAACTGTTTTACCAAAAGATGTTTTAATTTGGCGTTCAATTCCATATTTTTCAAAAATAGGAACTTTGGAGTTGTATAAATTTACAATAGATTCTTTTTTAGGATCTATTTCTTGTAAATATTCTTTAATTTCTAAGAATAAAACATCATCATTAGTTACAATATTTGTAAATGAATCATTAAACAAATCTCTTAAAATAGAAGAGGCTCTGTTTAATTCACTTAATACTTTTATTGGAGTTTGCTGTGCTTTAGAGGATTTTACCTTTTTACACATTCCTACCCAGCGGTCTAATGAATTTTGTATGTCTTTATCAAGTTCTGCAACTTTTTTATTTTCCGCTACGGTTCTTATAATAACACCAAAACCTTTAGGCTTAATGCTTTTAACCAATCTTTTTAATCGTTCCTTTTCTTGTAAGTCAGTTATTTTTTGTGAGACTGATACTCTTTCAGAAAATGGAACTAGAACCATATATCTACCAGCAATAGATATTTCAGAGCTCATACGAGGCCCTTTGGTTGAAATAGGTTCCTTTACAATTTGAACTAATGAATTTTGACCTGTTTTTAAAACGTCAACTATACTTCCATTTTTGTCAATGTCTTTTTCAAGTTGAAAATTTTTTAAAGTGTAATCTTTAATTTTACCTGTGCTAATACCTTTTATAAACTTGTTTAATGATAGCAATTGTGCCCCTAAATCATGATAATGTAAAAAACCGTCTTTTTCGTAACCTACGTTAACAAATGACGCATTTAAACCAGATAATACTTTACCTATTCTGGCTAAAAAAATATCTCCAACGGAGAATTTATTATCGTTTGTTTCTTTATTAAGGGCTATTAATTTACCATCTTTTAATAAGGCAAAATCAATATCAGAGGAGTTTGATCTAATAATTAATTCCGTTTTCACTCTGATTTGTTTTTGTGCTCAAGTAATACAAATTATAATACTTGAACTATTTATAATTAGTTTTACAGGATTTATACCCGACAATATTTGCGGTATTTTGCAAATATTTATTTCAATGAACTTTATTATTTAAAGAAAAAGTAAGCTTAGCTTACTTTTTCTTTTTGTGTCTATTTGCTCTTGCTCTTTTTTTACGTTTATGAGTAGAGATTTTAGCTCTTTTTCTTTTTTTACCACTTGGCATAATGAAATGATGTTTTTGTTAATAAATATTTTGTTACTAGCTTACACTAACTTTGCTTTTTACACCTTCTACAAATACTTTTGCAGGTTTAAATGAAGGTATATTATGCGCAGGAATTTTAATTGTAGTATTTTTTGAAATGTTTCTTCCAGTTTTTTCTGCTCTTGTTTTAATTATAAAACTACCAAAACCTCTTAAGTAAACATTATCACCCTTTTCTAAAGATACTTTTACCTCGTCCATAAACGCTTCAACTGTTGCTAATACATCAGCTTTCTCAATTCCAGACTTGTCTGAAATACTTGATACGATCTCTGCTTTCGTCATTTTTATTATTGTATTATATGTTATTATAAATTTAAGATGGCAAATATATGATATATTAATCGATTTCAAAAAGTTAATTGACTAAAATTTAATCAATTAAAACTTGTATTATTGCATTTTACAGAAAAAACAATGAATATATCTAATCATTTAGTATTGTGGTACTTATCTAACAAAAGAAGCATGCCTTGGAGGTCTACAGTAAATCCATATTATATTTGGCTGTCAGAAATAATATTACAGCAAACAAGAGTTGATCAAGGAATGGCTTATTATTTGAAATTTGTTGACAGTTTTCCTACTATAAATGAGTTAGCCATGGCCTCTGAAGAAAAGGTGTTAAAACTATGGCAAGGATTAGGTTATTACTCAAGAGCTAGAAATTTACATTTCTCAGCAAAATATGTGGTAAATGAACTTAATGGAGTGTTCCCAAGTACTTATAATGAGTTGCTTAAGTTAAAAGGAGTTGGTGATTATACGGCATCGGCAATAGCTTCTATATGTTTTAATGAATCCACTGCTGTTGTCGATGGTAACGTATATAGAGTGTTAGCCCGATATTTTGGAATTCATACACCTATTAATTCAACCAAAGGAATTAAAGAGTTTAAATTACTTGCTCAAAATTTACTTAATAAGGATGAACCAGGAACCCATAATCAAGCTATTATGGAATTTGGAGCGCAAATGTGTAAACCGCAAAATCCAGATTGTAATAGTTGTCCGTTAAATGAGGGGTGTTTAGCGCTTGCTAAGGATCTTATTAAGGAGTTACCAGTAAAGGAGAAAAAGATTAAAATTAAAAAGAGGTATTTTAATTATTTGGTTATTCAGACCGAAGATAATAAAACAAGCCTTGTAAAAAGAGAAAGGGGCATATGGCTAAATCTTTATGAATTTCCTCTTATTGAAACTTTAAGTGAAATAAATGAAGCTCAATTATTAAAGCATGAATTATTTAACCAATTATTTAATAACATGTCCGCAAATGTTAAGCTTTTTAATAATGAAGTAATTGTTCACAAACTTTCACATCAACATATTTATACTAGATTTTGGATAGTTGAATCAGATACTTCACCTAATTTTAACTTATCATGGGATGAAATTAATGAGTATCCTGTTTCTACCTTAATTGATAATTTTTTAAAGCAATATAAAAAGAGCTAAATTTTTAGTACTTTTGATTCATAAATGATATGAAATTATGGCTGGTACAATTAATAAAGTAATATTAATAGGGCATTTAGGTGATGAAGTAAAAATGCATTATTTTGAAGGAGGAAATTCAATTGGACGTTTTCCATTAGCAACGAATGAAAGTTATACCAATAAGCAAACTGGAGAAAAAGTTACTACAACCGAGTGGCATAACATTGTAGTAAGAAATAAACTTGCTGAAATTTGTGAAAAATACTTAAACAAAGGAGATAAAGTTTATTGCGAAGGGCGAATAAAAACTCGCCAGTGGGAAGGTGAAGATGGAACTAAAAGATATACTACTGAAATTCATGTAGTAGATATGACATTTCTATCTACTAAAAGTGATTTGAACAGCCCATCTCAACAAGCGCCTAAGAAAAATACTGAGCCAACCTCTCAAGAGCAATCTATTAATGATGCTCCAGATGATGATTTGCCATTTTAAGTTTAATTAAATTGAATAAATTTGGACCCTGAACCCACGTTTCTACTAATTACATTTATACAAGATATTAATTATTGGTTATTGCTAAGTGTAGCAATACTATTTATTTTACTAATAGCTTCCGCCTTAATTTCAGGAGCAGAAGTTGCATTTTTCTCTTTGAGTCGGGGTGATATAGATAAAGCTGCTGAGTCGAAAGTGAGTGTGCAGCGAATGGTAGTTTCCTTGTTAGAAAATCCTCAAAAATTACTAGCAACTATATTAATATCTAATAATTTCATTAATATTTTAATCGTATTAATGTTTGCATATATAGGAGATGAGATATTTAGTGAGCTTTCTTCTAATTTATTAAAATTTGTAATTGAAGTTGTTTTAGTTACTTTTTTAATATTGTTGTTTGGCGAAGTTTTACCTAAAGTTTACGCTAGCAGAAATTCATTAAAATTTGCATCTTTTATGGCGTTTCCCTTAAAAGTGCTTAATTCTTTACTTACAGTTGTTAGTACTCCTTTAATGAGATTAACTAATATTGTTGAAAATAAATTAGGAAAAAAACAATCTAATTTATCGGTTGAAAAACTTTCACAAGCGTTGGAGTTAACTTCAGATGAAGCTACAACAAAAGATGAACAAAAAATTTTAGAAGGAATTGTTAATTTTGGGAATACAGAAACCAGCCAGATCATGATTCCTAGGATTGATATTTTTGCTCTGTCTTCAACTGAAATCTATGAAGAAGTAATTTCTAAAATTGTAAAAAAAGGATATTCAAGAAATCCAGTATACAAAGACAATGTTGATGAGATTATAGGTGTTTTATATGCGAAGGATTTGCTACCTCATTTAAATAAAAAAGAATTCAATTGGCAAAAACTAATAAGAGAACCATATTTTGTGCCTGAGAATAAGAAATTGGATGATTTGTTAAAAGAATTTCAGGAAAAGAAAAATCATTTGGCAATAGTTGTTGATGAATATGGTGGTACAAGTGGAATAATTACTTTGGAAGATGTTATTGAAGAAATTGTTGGTGATATAAGTGATGAGTTTGATGAAGATGATTTGCCGTATCTAAAACTTGATGCTAATAATTTTATATTTGAAGGTAAAACCAATTTAAAAGATTTTTATAAAATTCTAGAAATTGAAAACTCAGAGGAATTTGATGCAAATAAAGGAGAGTCAGAAACCATTGCTGGTTTTGTGTTGGAGGTATGCGGTAAATTCCCTCGTAAAAATGAAGTAATAAAATTTCTAAATTACTCGTTTAGAATTGAGTCAATGGATAAAAAACGAATTATTAAAGTAAAAATAACCATTCACCGAAACAATTAGTATTTAAAATGAGAAGTATTAGTGTTGTATTGTTAATTGCAATTTTGCTTATTTCTTGTGGTGAAGAAACCTTACCTAAGCCTAAGCCATATTTAAAGCTGAATTATCCAGAGAGTAGGTATCTAAAATTAAATTCTGGTTGCCCGTTTGATTTTGAATTTTCAAATCAGGCTATTATTGATGTGAAAAATAATTGCTGGATGACTATGAGATATCCTAAATTAAAAGCAACCGTTCACCTAACTTACAGGAAAGTTGATAATAATTTGAATGAAATTTTAAAGGAGGTTGAGAGACTTACCTATGAACATACCGTAAAGGCAGATGCTATACCAAATGCGTTGCCTTATGAAAACTTCAGTAAAAAAGTGTTTGGAAGATTGTATAAAGTTGAAGGGAATGTAGCATCTAATATACAATTTAGAGCAACTGATAGCGTAAAACATGTGTTAGCAGGTTCCTTGTATTTTTATGCAAAACCAAATTATGACTCCATTGCTCCTGCAATAAAATATCTTGAAAAAGATATCATGCATTTAATTGAAACTTTAGAATGGAAATAAATGAAACAGAATTATAAATATACCAAACTAATAAGAAATTGGCTTCTTGTTGGTTTAATTATGTTAATTGGTCAGGTTATTTTAGGAGGAATCACACGTTTGACTGGTTCAGGGCTTTCAATTACGCGTTGGGATGTTATTACAGGAGTTATACCGCCTTTAAATGCTGAAGAATGGCTACAATCTTTTGAGCTTTATAAACAAACACCACAGTTTCATAAGATCAATTCAAGTTTTACAATTCAAGATTTTAAATTTATTTATTTCTGGGAGTATTTTCACCGACTTTGGGTAAGATCTTTAGGATTTATTTTTTTGATCCCATTTATTATATTTTTGATTAAAAAGAAAATCGATTTTTACTTGGTAAAAAGATTAGCATTGGTTGTTGTTTTAACCATACTTACGGCGTCTGCTGGGTGGATTATGGTGAAAAGTGGATTGGTGAATCGCCCTTGGGTAAATGCCTATAAATTAACCATACATTTTATGTTGGCAATACTTGTTATTGTAGCCATGGTTAAAACTGTTGCAGATGTTTATTTATATGGAGTTCCTAGATTTAATAAAGGGAAATCAATGGTTTTCTTTGTTATAGTAGTTGCTTTCTTACAAATGATTTTTGCTGGTCTTATTGCCGGAATGAGAGCAGGTTTATATTACCCTTCATGGCCAGATATGAATGGAGAATTTATTCCTGATGTATTAAAGCATACAAAAAATTGGAATTGGGGTAATATGATTAATTATGATAGTTATTTATTTGCTCCTGCATTGATCCAATTTACGCATAGAACATTGGCTTATCTTTTGCTTGGGTTGACTTTAGTTTTATTTTATAAGTTAAAAGATAAATTAAATTCACTTTCTAAAAAATGGTTGAATTTAACCGTTATTTTAGTTTTTGTACAGATAGTTTTAGGAGTTCTAACGGTTTTAAATGTGCAAGGTAAAATACCATTGTTTTTAGGTGTGAGTCATCAATTAGTTGGGTTATTATATTTTATGGGTCTACTTTTTTTGTATTATTCTATTCGGAAAATTAAAACATAAAAAAACTCCAACTTTCGTTGGAGTTTTAATTCTTACTAAAAGTAAATTATTGCTTAACAGCCTTTTTAACAGCTTCAATACCACCTTCAACTTCTTTTTTCACTTCTTCAGCTCCTTCTTTAACTTCCTTAACAGTTTCTTTAACTTCAGTTTTTAAACTGTCAACTGTTTTTTCTACACCTTCTTTTACTTCTAGCGCTTCTTCTTTCACTGCCTCTACAGCTTCGGTAGCGTCTTTAGTTGCATCTTTTACAGTTTCTTTTGCAGCTTCAACTTCAGTTGTCACAGCATCTTTAACATCTTTTTTGTCAGTTTCTTTACAAGACATAGCAATAACACTTATCAAAGCAATTGCAATTAAAAATTTAATTTGTTTCATTTTTAGATTGATTTTTATTGTTTAACAAATTAACAAAATTTTAACAACTTTATTGCATGTTTCTCTAAGTAATTATTTCAGTGTTATTTCTTCAATTAATTTAGAATTTGTAACGGAATATATTTCTCCACCTGCAATTCCTGAAATTTTACTAATAATATCGTCCTTACTAAGCTTATTTGAGTCGAAAGTAAATTGGCCTTTTTTAGATTCAAAAGTCACTTTGGAGTAGGTGATTCCTGGTAGCTTTGAAAGTTTAGATTGAATAGTTCTAGCGCAACCAATCTCACAGGTCATACCTTCTATGTCGACTTCTATATTTTTGTAATTAGCAGCGATTTCTTCTTTTTTACCTGTCTTTTTTTCAACTGGGACATCTTTTTTTGCAGAATTACAGGAAAAAATAAAAGAAAATAATAGAAGAATTATTATTGATTTTTTCATAAGTAGTTTTAAATTAAAGTTTTATGCGAATTTATAAACTAATACCTGCAATTCCGAATATTTAATCGAATTTTGTGAATTATTTTTTAAGATGAAAAACAATCAATTACGCTGGTTATACTTAATTACTCTTGCCTTAATTTGGGGAAGTTCATTCATATTAATGAAAAAGGCTTTAGAAGGGTTAACGCCTATTCAGGTTGGCGCCTTAAGAACTTTAATAACGGCACTGTTTCTTCTTTTAATAGGTTTTAAAAAGATTTTTAAAATTGAAAAAAGGCATTGGTATTATTTAACTCTAAATGGTTTTGTAGGAACTTTTTTCCCTGCTTTTTTGTTTGCTTATGCCATAGAACGAATAGATAGTTCAATAGCCTCCATATTAAATTCATTAACCCCATTAAATACCTTGATATTTGGTGCATTGGTATTTGGTATTGGATTTCGTAAAAAACAGTTAATAGGAGTTTTAATTGGTTTGGTGGGGACTCTAATATTAATATTAAAAGGTGCCGAAGTAAATCCTAATCAGAATTATTTTTATGCTGGCTTTATTTTAATTGCTTCAATTGGGTATGCGTTAAACGTGAATATTTTAAAAAAGTATCTACATGATTTGGATGCGTTGAGTATTACAGTAGCTAATTTTACTCTTTTAATAATTCCGACATTAGTTGTGCTATGGTTTACCGACTTTTTTACCACCTTTGAAATTACAAAATCGAGTACCACTGCAATTGGTTATATTACAATTTTAGCAGTTTTTGGAACTGGTTTGGCAAAAATTATGTTTAACCGATTAATTCAAATATCCACGCCTATCTTTTCTTCTTCTGTAACTTATTTAATTCCTATTGTTGCTATTACTTGGGGCGTTTTAGATGGAGAAAGAATATCATTTCTGCAAATAGTAGCTGGGTTTATTATTATGTTTGGAGTGTATTTGGTAAATAGGTCAAAATAAAAACGACCCAATTTCTTGAGTCGTTCTTTGTTTATTAATAGTATTTAGAATGTTCTATTTAAAATGTTCTATTTAAAATCAACATCAGATACTCCTTCATTTACCTTTGCGTCAATCAATGTAAATTCAACTTTTTGTGGTCCTAAGCTACCTAATTTTTTACCAGGGAATTTTACACCGTTAAACTCTTTGTAGTCACTAAAAGTAGATTCACTATTTTGAGATTGTCCGTTCATAGAAACTATTTGAGCTTCCTTCACTTTTAATCCAGTAGCAACATCAAAATAGATTGAAGTTGAAACAACTTCACCTTTTGTTTCAATTACATAAGCATCTTTACCGTCTAAAATTTCAATTCCTGTAAGTTTAGAGTTTTCATTATTTAAAAGACCCATTTCCATAAATGTTCCAATGGCAAATTTCATTTCTCCTGCCATGTTTTCAGGTAATGGTTGTTTATTCATAAAAACACCAGTTTCATCCATAATGATTTTTTGAACTAAGTTTCCACCCATTCTAATTTCATTAGTGTACTGAGTTGCATTTCTTTTTTCAGTAGAAGAAATTGTGTTTCCCATAGCTTCGGCTTCATAAGTAACTAAAGTAGTTTCTAACGCTTTAATTTTGTCAGCTCCACCAATTGCGTTGAAATACGAGTCAACAACAGTTTGTTTAGTTACTCCTGCAGGAATTGGCTTAATCATTTCTGGCTTATCTGCTGGCTTTGCTTCTTTATCGAAGTAATTAATTTTATAAGGAAGTTTTTCTAAATTTGGTAAAACATCAATAGCTTTTCCAACAATAACAATTCTAGCTTGGTCTGCACTAAAATATTTTTGAGCTACACGTTGGATATCTTCAACAGTAACAGCATTAATTTTTTGTAAATACGTTTCGTAAAAATCTTTAGGAAGGTTTTTAGTAACAATATTTAAAGCATAACTAGCTACTGTAGATGGTCGTTCAATAGCCATTACAAAATTACCTACATATGCGGCTTTTGCATTTTTCAATTCTTCAGCAGTTACTTTAGTGTTTCTGAAGTTTTTAATTTCTTTTATGAATTCAACTACTGAGCTATCTGTTACAATATTTCTAACTGATGCTGATGATTTAAAAGTAGAAGATGTTCTTTCATTACTTCCAAAGTTTGAGTAAGCTCCATAAGTATATCCCTTGTCTTCACGTAGATTTAAAAATAATCTACCTTCACCACCACCACCAAAAATTTTGTTGGCTAGTTTTAAAGCAAAGTAATCAGGATTACGCATTTTTAAATCAATAGCATTCATTACAGCAATGTTAGATTGAACTGCATTTGGCATATTGATAAAGTTAATTTCAGTCTTAGCTACATTTTTAACAGCTGGAATTGTATAAGCTGGTAATGTTCCCTTTTCCCATTTTCCAAAGTTCTTTTTAACTAATTTTTTAACTTCTTTAAAGTTAACATCTCCTATAATTACAAGGTAACCGTTATTTGGAATAAAGTACTCAGAATAGAATTTTTTCACATCTTCTAACGTTACATTTTTAGCAGATTTTTCAGTTTCAAACTCTCCATAAGGGTGGTTTACACCGTAAACTAAAGCGCTCTGAGCTCTTCTTGCAATTTCGTCAACACTATTTTCTCCAGATTTTAACCCTTGAATTAATTGTGCTTGTTGCTTTTCGAACTCTTCTTGAGTAAATAAAGGATTTTTTACTGCATCAGCTATTAAACCTAATACTTCAGGGAAATACTTAGATAATGTGTTAACACCTGCACTCTGACTTCCAATATTAAATGAAGCTCCTAAAAAATCTAATTTTTCATTAAACTCATCTTTTGAAATAGAAGTAGTTCCATTCCCCATCATTCCACCAAAAATACTGCTTAATCCAGATTTTTCACCTTCAAAAATAAGGCCGTTTTCAAGTCTTAAAGAAGCTGATACTTTAGGTAATTTGTGGTTTTCAACAACCATTACTTTTAAACCGTTTTTAAGTTCAAAAGTTTGTGGTTTTCCTAAGTTTATTGTTGGAGCAGGCCCTGCTTTAGGCTGCTGTGTTCTATCAATTTGTGCTGTAACTCCTAAAGAAAGAAGAAACAATGCAATTACTGTAGTTAATTTTGTTTTCATTTGTTTTTTCATCTTTAAATTATTTACTCTCTTCTTTTAAGTAGTCCATTTCAACACGCTGATTCTTTTTCAAGTATTTGTTAGCAACGTTTTTAATGTCTTCTCTTGTAATTGATCTGTAAATATTAATTTCTTCGTTAATTAATTTAGTGTTTCCTTTTAACATATAGTTTCTCGCTAAGGTATTAGCAATATTTTCAACACCTGAATTAGAATTTACAAAGTTGTTTTCAAATTTATTTTGAAGTTTTTGATATTCTTTTTCAGAAATTAATTCTGTTTGAAGTTTTGTAATTTCAGCATCCATTTCAACAGCTAAATCATCTAAAGAAGTTTCGCCCATTGGTAAAGCACCCATAATATAAGTACCGTAATCTTCTTGAGAAGTATTAAAAGCTAATACTTGTAATGCTTTTTTGTTATCAACTAACTTTTTGTACATTCTTGAACTTTTTCCACTTGTTAAGATAGAAGATACCATATCTAAAGTATAAGAATCTTTGTCTTTGTTTGAAGGAGTTCTAAAAATAAATAATTTAATTGGAATTTGAATGTTAGAGTCGTATTCAGTAACCTTAACAGTTTCTGTGATATCATCTTCAACAATACTTACTCTTTCTACTTCTTTAGCAGCAGGAATATCTCCAAAGTAATCTAAGATCATTTTTTTTGTTTTAGCAACTTCAAAATCACCAGCAACAACTAATACGGCGTTATTTGGTCCGTAGTATTTTTTATGAAAAGCTAAAAACTCTTCTAATTTAGCCGCATTTAAATCTTCTAAACTTCCAATTACAGAATTTCCATAAGGATGTTTTTTGAAGATGTGAGGGTTGATACCAGTACGGTAAATGATTTTTCCATAGGGAGCATTATCAATTCTTGCTTTCTTTTCTTCTTTTACCACTTCATTTTGAGTATCAACACCATCTTGGTTGATAACAGGGTGAAGCATTCTTTCAGATTCTAACCATAAGCCTAATTCTAAATTATTAGAAGGGAAAGTTTCATAATAATAAGTTCTATCCTGAGTTGTGTTTGCGTTGTTTCTTCCACCATTAGCAGAAACTATCTTGAAAAAGTCACCTTTGTCAATATTTTTAGTTCCTTCAAATAAAAGGTGCTCAAAGAAATGGGCAAATCCTGTTCTTCCAACTTGTTCATCTTTAGCACCTACATGGTACATTACTGAAGTTGTTACAATTGGAGCAGAATTATCTTGATGTAATATTACGTGTAGACCATTGTCTAACTTATACTCTTCAAATTCTACTTTTTGGGCAAATAGACTAGCGCCTACAAGCAACGATAAAAAGCTTAAATAATAGATTTTTTTCATTGTAATTAATTTTGTTTAATAAATTATAGCGTACTAGACGCTGTTTCTAAATAAATGTTACAATTTTGAAATGAAAAAGTTGGTAATTGTTGATGTTTCTTTTCATAGCAAAAAAGATTCTCAAAATTATAGAACTTTTATGAGATTGCAATATCTATCGTAAAATATTAACTTGAAATTAAGAATTAGTATTATAAATGGTTTAAAATGAGTGTTTTCTTATGAAGAATTTTGTTTTGTGAAATAAGAAAAAAGCTATATATTTGCACCCGCCTTTGTAGAAAAAGGTAATTATAATATTAATAAAGCGAATATAAAACAAAGCTTATGTATGCAATTGTAGAGATAGCAGGGCAACAGTTTAAAGTAGCAAAAGACCAAAAAGTTTACGTACATCGTTTACAAGAAGAAGAAGGAGCAAAAGTTTCTTTTGACAAAGTTCTTCTTTTAGATAACGAAGGTGCAGTAACAGTTGGCGCCCCAGCTATAGAAGGAGCCGAAGTAACGGCCAAAATCTTAGGTCACCTTAAAGGTGATAAAGTTATCGTTTTCAAAAAGAAACGTAGAAAAGGATTCAGAAAAAAGAACGGACACCGTCAGTACTTAACTGAAATTCAAATTGAAGGAATTGCTGCAAGTGGAGCAAAGAAAAAAGTAGCTGCTAAAAAAGCACCTGCTAAAACGGAGGAGCCTAAAGCTGAAGTTGCAGAAGCATCTAAAGACTTAAGTTCTATGACTGTTGCTGAGTTAAAAGCTTTAGCAAAAGAACAAGGTATTTCAGGATACACTTCTTTAAAGAAAGCTGAATTAATTGAAGCGTTAACTAAATAAAAATTTCAATTTTAAAACCATAACATCATGGCACATAAAAAAGGAGTAGGTAGTTCGAAGAATGGTAGAGAATCAGAATCGAAACGACTAGGAGTAAAAATATTTGGTGGACAAGCTGCAATTGCAGGTAACATTATTATCCGTCAAAGAGGAACTACACATCACCCAGGTGAAAACGTGTATATGGGAAAGGATCACACTTTACATGCTAAAGTTGATGGTCTTGTAAAATTCCAAAAAAGAAAAGATAATAGATCATATGTTTCAATTGAGCCTTTCGAAGCTTAAGAAACCGATTTAATAATTTTTAAAACTCCCAAACTGTAAAGTTTGGGAGTTTTTTTATAGGCTTATTTTGTACCTTTGTTAGCTTATGAGTTTTATCTATAATATACTTGTTCTTGTTGCGGGTTTAGCACTGAGAATTATTGCTTTATTCAATAAAAAAATAAAACTTTTTGTTGATGGTCGAAAGGAAACTTTTTCAAAATTGGAAAATTCTATTTTAAAGAATGACAAAGTCATTTGGTTTCATTGTGCATCGTTAGGTGAATTTGAACAGGGAAGGCCAATTTTTGAAAAGTTAAAACAAAAACACCCTAATTATAAGTTTGTACTAACTTTTTTCTCCCCTTCTGGATATGAAGTTCGTAAGAACTATGATGTTGCTGATGTAGTTTGTTATTTGCCTTTAGATACGAAAAGTAATGCTAAAGAGTTTCTTGATATCGTACATCCAAAACTTGTTGTGTTTGTGAAATATGAGTTTTGGCCGAATATTTTAAATGAACTGAACACTAAGGGGATTAAAACAATTTTAATTTCAGGGATATTTAGAGAATCACAGTCCTTTTTTAAATGGTATGGTGGTTGGATGCGAAAATCATTAAAAGCATTTCAGCATTTCTTTGTTCAGGATAAAAATTCAGAAAACTTACTTCAAAAGATTAATTTTAAAAATGTTACAGTAAGTGGTGATACACGTTTTGATCGTGTTTATGAAATTACCAAACAAGACAATCAATTAGATTTTGTTGAAAAGTTTAAGCAAGATAAATACACAATAGTTGCGGGAAGTTCATGGAAAGATGATGAAGGTTTGTTAGTAGAATATATCAACAATTCAGCAACAGAAAATGAAAAATTTATAATTGCTCCTCATAATATAAATTCTGAAGCTATCCAATTGTTGAAAAAATCTATTATTAAAAAAACAATTCTGTATTCTGAAAAGGAAGGTGAAAACCTTGCAGAGTACCAAGTGTTAATAATAGATACTATTGGAATACTAACAAAAATATATAGTTATGCTGATATTGCCTATGTTGGTGGAGGCTATACAAAGTCAGGGGTGCACAATGTTTTAGAACCTGCTACTTTTGGAATTCCTATTGTTATTGGACCCAACTATTTTAAATTTAATGAGGCTATTGAATTGATAAAAGAAGAAGCTTGTTTTTCAGTTGATAATTCTCAAAAATTATCCGTACTTTTAAAGATGTTTTTTAATGAAAAACAAAATAGGATTACCGCTGGAGACAAATCGTTGAATTATGTTGTTGGAAAAACCGGAGCAACCAATAAAATTTTAAATTATTTAGAGAGATGAGAGAAAAGTTAGATGACTATTATTCATTTGTTTTTGAAAAAGAATTACTTGATGAAATTGAGCAAGTTGGAGTTTATAAAAAACTTCGTGAAAATGAATTATTGGTTGATTTAGGTGATCAAATGAAAGGGGTTCCTTTGTTATTGGATGGAGCTATAAAAATAGTTAGAGAAGATAAAAAAGGAGAAGAAATTTTATTGTACTTTTTAGAACGTGGTGATACTTGCGCCAGTTCATTTGCAAGTGCTATTTCTAATGGGAAATGTGGTATTAGAGCAATAGCTGAAAAAGAGTCTGAAATGATTTTTCTGCCAAAAGAAAAACTAGACGAGTGGCTAATTAAATATAAAACATGGAGAAATTTTGTTATTGATAGTTATAATATCCGTCTAAATGAGATGATGGAAACTATTGATACGTTAGCGTTTATGCGTATGGATGAGCGTTTGTATAAGTATTTAAAAGACAAAGCTCAAATATTAAGAGAGACCGCATTAAATACAACTCACCAAGATATTGCGTACGATTTGCATACATCAAGAGTTGTTATATCTAGATTGTTAAAACAATTAGAAAACGAAGGTAAAATCAAGTTGCACAGAAATAAAATAGAAATTTTGGAATTTTAAATTTATTTGTAACATTTGTTACCAATTAACATAATTTATATAATATTTTTGGCACACTAACTAATTAAATAAATTATGGAATTTATAACTCAGCCTTGGGCCTGGTATGTCGCTGGTCCCATTATTGCTATCATCATGTTTTTGCTTTTTTATTTTGGAGAACGCTTTGGTGTGTCTTCGAATTTAGAAACTTTTTGTTCCATTGGAGGAGCAGGAAAGTTTGTTGATTATTTTAAAATTGACTGGAAACAGAATAGTTGGAACCTCGTTTTTGTGGCCGGTGCAATTGCTGGAGGATTTATTTCAGCTCAATGGCTTTCGCCAAGTGATGTAGTTGCAATTAACCCTCAAACAATTCAAGACCTTGCAGATATAGGAATATCAAATGCTGGCGCGACCTATTTACCCTATGAAATATTTAGTGTAGATACCATGCTTTCTGTAAAAGGATTTGCAATTTTATTAATTGCAGGAGTTATGGTTGGTTTTGGAGCGCGATGGGCGGGAGGTTGTACTTCTGGACATGCAATAGTAGGCTTAAGTAACTTAGAATTACCATCATTAATTTCTGTTGTAGGATTTTTTTTAGGAGGACTAGTAATGACTTGGATAATTTTACCTTTAATATTTTAGAAAGATGAAGTATATAAAATTTTTTTTAGTCGGAATTCTTTTTGGAATTGTAATGAGCAAAGCTGAGATAATTTCTTGGTATCGAATTTATGAAATGTTTAAATTTCAATCGTTTCATATGTATGGAATTATTGGGTCTGCTGTTTTTTTAGGAATGATAAGTATGTATTTCTTCAGAAAAAAGATGGTAAAAACTTTCGAGGGAAGGGAAATTCATATTTCACCTAAAAAGAAAGGATTATTTCGTAACTTATTAGGTGGTACTTTATTCGGATTAGGTTGGGCGCTTGCTGGAGCTTGTCCTGGACCAATGTTTGTATTAGTGGGAAAAGGAGTTGTTTCTATATTAGTTGTTATTTTTGGGGCAACTTTAGGAGCATTTTTATATGGTTTATTTAAAAACAGAATACCTCATTAAAGGTTATAAAGATGAAACTTGATGATATTGTTACATCCAAATTTTCAAATTTATTTGAAGAAAGCTTATTGCATGAAATTTGCATTAACGGCATATTAAAATATGTTGAGCCTGAAGAGATTATTCTTGAAATTAGAAGAGATGTTAAATATATTCCTTTAATAGTTTCTGGAATTGTTAAGGTGATGCGGCGTGATGGTCAAGGAAATGGTATTTTTTTACACTATTTATCTGAAAAACAAAGTAGTTCAATAGCAATAAGCTATGGAATGGAGGAGAAAAAGAGTGAAATTAGATTAAAATCTCAAAGTAATGTAACTTACATTGCAGTTCCCACTAAAGTTGTAAATTTGTGGTTCGAGAAGTACAAATCTTGGAGGTCATTTTATTTTAAATTGAATCAACAGCAAACATCATTTCTAATTGAAAAAATTAATGATATTGCTTTTACCAGTTTAGAAGATAGGTTGGTAAAATATTTAGAGTATACGAGTTATATTAGTAATGATATTACTGTCTATAGAAAACATTTTGACATTGCTCGAGATTTAAGAGTGTCAAGAGAGGCAGTTTCCAGAATTTTAAAGAAGCTAGAAAAAGAAGATTTAATTACTTTAGGAAGAAATAAAATTATATTGAATTAGTGGAGTTAAGAGATAAATTTGGAAGGAAAATATCATATCTGAGATTGGCAATTACAGATAGATGTAATTTGCGTTGTCAGTATTGTATGCCGGCACACGGAATTGATATAGTTGAGAGAAAGGAGCTGCTTACTTATAAAGAAATGTACCGCATAACAAGAGTACTTTCTGAACTTGGCATTAATAAAATTCGTTTAACCGGTGGTGAACCATTTGTGAGAAGAGATTTTATTAGTTTCTTAGAGTCATTATCCTTTAATGATAAGTTAGATGAAATTAACATAACTACTAATGGTGCCCTAATTACAAACCATATTGATAAATTAGAAGAATTAGGAATCAATGCTATCAATCTTAGTATTGACAGTTTACAGAAAGAAAAATTTGCTAAAATATCACGTAGGGATGTTTTCGATAGTGTATACGATACACTTGAAAAATTAGAACAAAGCAACTTAAAATTAAAATTGAATGTTGTTGTTCAATCTGGTGTAAATACTGATGAAATAATCGATTTTGTTAAGCTATCAAAAAACAGAGATATTGCTGTTCGTTTTATTGAAGAAATGCCTTTTAATGGAAAAGGACAGCGAGACATGACTGAAGAGTGGAACTTTAATAAGATCATCAATCATATTAAAGACCATTTTTCTGATGTTGAAACGCTTCAAGATAAAAAATCTTCAACTTCAAGAAATTTTAAAATTACAAACTACAAAGGAACCTTTGGAATAATACCTGCTTTTACACGAACAATTTGTAATGATTGTAATAGAATAAGAATCACAGCAACCGGAATGTTTAAAAACTGTCTGTTTGATGGTGGCGTTTTTAATGTTAGAGACTTTATTAGAAAAGGAGCAAGTGATGATGAGCTGAAACAATTATTTATAGATACAGTACATCATAAACCAGAAAATGGATTTATTGCTGAAGCTGCTCGTGGAAATGACGTTTCAGAAAGTATGTCTACAATTGGAGGTTAAAAAACAGGTAATGGTATTCTCACCTAAAATTACATTTAAATGAATTTAACAACAGTACAAGAAGCTCAAGATATTATTATATCAAAAACCGAAAATTTTGGGATTGAAGAAGTAGATTTTATGAATTCTGTTGGAAGAGTTTTAAAAGAAGATATTATTGCAGATAGAGATTTTCCACCATTTGATAGAGTGAGTATGGATGGAAT
>Ga0193963_1000342_pt1 | contig 24665 bp, 20 predicted proteins | sample FB_6_MG_FD_140359 | JGI IMG/M metagenome (GOLD analysis project Ga0193963, IMG submission 140359) | Microbial mat bacterial communities from the Broadkill River, Lewes, Delaware, United States - FB_6_MG | ecosystem: Environmental > Aquatic > Freshwater > River > Microbial mats | place: USA...
ATGTACGCGTGAGCTGGCATTGATTGGTGGAATGCGGTATCAAAAATAGCAATATGCGGTACATTAGGTAGTACAGCTTGAGCCGCTTCTATGCCTGAGATATTAGGCGGATTATGTAGCGGTGCAAGATGTTGAACCTCGCGAATAGCATCAAGTACTTCTTTATTAATTGGAACGGAACAGGTGAATTTCTCACCACCGTGAACCACCCTGTGGCCAACGGCAGAGATCTCTTTCATCTCTTTAACAACCCCGTGAGTGGGGTGAGTTAATGTTTTGATTATAAGATCAATCGCCACGCGATGATCTGGGCATTCAGATTCTTCTTTGTATGTTTCTTTGCCTGGGACCTCATGGGCAATAAATGAGTCACCAATGGTTACGCGCTCAACAACACCCTTGGCAATTACTTCTTTTTTGTCCCAGTTGAATAGCTGGTATTTTACTGACGAGCTTCCACAGTTCAAAGCGAGTATATCCATTCGTTGTTCTCCTCCAATTGAGATCTATATTTTATTAAAATCTATATAATGCTGTTTTAATTGGCGTGTACGCCGTTGTCGTGCTGAATGGTAACTACGTGTTTTTAAGGCAGAAAAGTAATCGTAAGCCGTTATGAAGCATAGCTAAATATTATTTCTATTGCAAGGAGTTTTGTCCTTTTTTAGTTCTGCTAAACAGTTTTGTTTTGTTTTGCACTAAAGGAAAAGGCAGAGAACTTGGGCGTTTGTGGTGTTAGTTCGTGATAAGACGAGTGAAATTGTGATGTTGTGTGTTGTGTTAAGAAATCTAGTTAATGTTAATTGTAGGCAAGTGAATATCGGGTTTTTAATATTAATAAAAAACAAAAAAGCCGTGATGAAAGGTATTCACCACGGCTTGGTATTATTTGTCAAAATTAGCTTGTTTAATTAGAGGCTGCCTTGGAGGATGCCGGTTCAACGCTGAACTCATTAAGCTCCTCAGGTAGGTCAGAGAAAACAATCATAAACGGTATGGATTGTCCTGAGCCGATATTGACATTTGATAATGCAGCACCAAAGGGATTTGTCATTTGATCGGTTAAGTCTTTCACCGACGCAGACATTAGTACTTCTTTCGCAATGATATTGCCACAATAGGCGTTCTGGTGAATTAACGGAGCGCCTTTTTTCTGGTAGAGTGTTGCCTTAACGCACAGTTCAGATTGAGCCGTGGCGAAATCGTTTGTTGCAACGCCTTGGATAACGAAGAGTTGGCCCGCAATATCATTATCAATATAGTAGCTTTGTGTGGTGTTAATACGTATCTCCCCTTGCTGGCTTGTTGTTGGGGGAGTTAGCTGCTGTTGGATGTTCTCGATCATTTTCATCACATCTGTTGTGCCTAATGTGACGAAGAAGTAACCGTAAGCGCCAGCAATCATGAGGATGATGAGTAGAAGTAATATCATCAACTTTGAGGTTTTGCGTTTTTTAGTTTTTGGTGTGTGTTGAACTTCTTCTTCTGGTTCTGTCGCTTCCGCAGCGGGTTCCTCAGCTTCTGGGGCTGCTACTGTTGCGGGTGTTTCAATCACTTCAGGTTCTGGCTCAAGGCTCTCGAAGGTGAAGTCTGGTGATTCTGGTTCTTCATCAGTCGCCAACGTTTCGTCAACGGCCGGTGGGGCTGCTGGGTCATCGGTAAAACTAAACTCATTGGAAGGGGTGAAGCTAAAGGCATCACTGTCCGTGTCCCACTCTGGTAGTGGTTCTGGTTCTGTTTCTGCTTTTGGCTGTAATTCTGCTTCGGGCATTAGTGGAGCCGTGGCAGGGGTAGTCGTTGCGTCAGGGAGAGGCTGGGCCGCTGGTGCGGTGACCGTAGCGGTTGAGTCAATCGTGAAAACGTTTTTACAGCGTACGCAGCGCACCTCAACTTGCCCGGATTGTAGTGCAGATTCATCAAAGTTGTATGTTGTTTCACACTGCTTGCATTGGATAACCATCAAGCGTCTCCTTGGGCTAGCTGTTGAGAGGGGTCAAAGGTGTAAATTGCATCAAGGTTGCGATACAGTTCATTGTAGTCAAGACCATAACCAATGATAAAACCATCATCCATTGTTATGCCACAATAGTCGACTTTAGTAGAGGTTTTGCGATGTTTCTGCTTGCTAATTAGGGAGCATATTTTCAATGACGCGGGCTTGCGTAGCTGTAAGTGCTGCGTCAGTACCTGAAGAGTCAAACCTGTATCAATGATATCTTCGACTACAATAACATGCTTACCTTGAATATCAGTATCTAGATCTTTTTTAAAGGTGATTTTGCCTGTTGAAGTGGTTTGTCCCCCATAGCTTGAAACGCAAATAAAATCCATTGCGAGAGGGCAGGTGATTTGGCGTGCGAGATCCGTAGCAAAAACCATCGCTCCCTTGAGGACAATAACCAATAAAATTTCTTCATTCTGGTAATCTTGGCTGATTTCGCTTCCAAGTCGAGAGACTTGTCGAGCGATATAGTCTTTGGAGTAAAGTTGTTTCATGGTAATAAATATAACTCATTGCTGTTGAAGTTTATGAACCGTTTATTTCTATATCAAGTTCAGCTGTTGATGTCAATTTACACCGTAACTATTGGAGAAATTATGCGTTTTATCTTTGTTGTCGTTATTCTGTTGTGGTGTTGTGTTGCAACCAGTTTTGCTGCGCCCGAATTGGCGGTTGATTCTTCGCTCATCGATTGGGGGAGTGTTTACTCTGGTGAAAAAAGAGAGCATCTCTTCATTTTAAAAAATGTTGGTGATAGCCCCCTAGAAATTAAGCAGGTGAAGAGTTCGTGTGGTTGTACTGCGGCAGTACTGAGCAGTAAAATTATCCCTTCTGGTGGCCGATCTGAGTTGCGCGTGCGTTTTAATTCTAAGAACTTTCGTGGGCACGTAAGTAAGAAGGTCTACGTTGTTAGTGATGACCCGCAGCAGCCTAAAAAGGTATTTACCTTACGCGCTAGCGTGATCTCCGAATTAGAGGTGCGGCCATCACGTTTATCGCTTGGAGCGATTGGGGCTGGCAAGGCTGTTGAGCGCACTGTTACCTTTGTTAATCGTTCCGATATTGCTATTAATCTCAAAGCTGTTCGTTCCACTTCGCGCTCTGTCAGTCTATCCAATTATCCTGAATCCCTTTTGCCTGGTCAGGAGGTTCTTGTTACTGTCACTGTTCATCCGACGTCGACGGGGAAGAGTGTTCTGAATGGCTATCTATTAATCGATGCTCAAGGGCATACTCGGAATCAACTGAGAATTCCTGTTATGGCGAAAGTAGTGCGTTGATTCTGGTGTAACATGCCAGCTTCATGTATTTTCAGTTGCGTTTTCTATCTAGCAACATAATGGTACTGCTCGGAGTTGCCTTGACCAGTGACACCTGTCACTTGATATCCTTTACATTATATGTCAAATGACGATTGACAATGGAACGATCCGATTCGCTTTAGCAGCGTTGGTCAATGGTCTGTCAAGGTGTTTAACTTTACGCTAGTAGCGGCTCTCATCTCTCGTTTTCATTGTTTTCCCAATAATAACAGTAGATTATCGTTAAATGAAGAATACTTAACTGCGTATATCCCGAAGGATAAACGAGGTTGGTGTATATCTTGCTCATTACCATGTGAGTAATTGCTTTAGTTGGAAGAGGAGAATTAACTCAGTTAAACAGGTGAGGGTAAAGTATGGGAAGCAAGGGAACTGACACGTTAATTAGTGAACCTAAAGTCGATGCTGAACATGAACATATTAATTATGTTTTGGCATTAACAAGTTTGATTGTTTTGTTGCTTATCGTTACTTATGCCGCAATAAATCCTGAGCTGATGAATGCCCAAATGTGTTCTGTTAAAGGATTCATTAGTCGGTATTTTGGTTGGTGGTACGTAGGATTAGACGCTGTTTTTTGCTTACCCGTTTTTATTATTCCCTTTACTAAATATGGCGCATTGAAACTTGGCAAGCCGGATGATAAACCGGAGTATTCAACGTTCTCATGGATGGCAATGTTGATTTGTTGTTCTTTTGCGGTTTCGATCATTGTTTGGGCGGTTGCAGAACCCCTGTTTCACTGGATGCAGCCACCATTGGGTGCCGAATCAGGTTCTATGGAGGCATTAAAGCAATCGTTTCAAGTTACAATTATGCATACAGGATTAGGTGGCTTCGGTGTTTTTGCTGTCGCTGGTGCCTGCATTGCCCTTCCTGCTTTTAGGTACGATCTCCCGCTTAATTATTCCACCGCATTTTATGGTTTGTTAGGAAAAAAAGCCTATTCGAAAGTGCCATCAACTATATTTGAATTGATTGGTATGGTCGTTAACTTCTTGGGTATTTCTACCTCCATAGGTTTAGGGCTTATCTCTTTAAGGTATGGGATAAATTATCTATTTGGCATCCAATTAGGCACCGCCGGAATGATATTTGTGACATGCGTTGTCGGAGCAGGATTCTGTTGGTCTGTTTGGAGAGGCCTTGACTCGGGCATTAAAAAATTAAGCAATATAAACGCCTATGTCGCTATGATTGTTTTTTTGTATGTGCTCTCGGCAGGGCCAACCAGAAACATCCTAAATTGGTTGATTCAGGTTCCCGGTGAATATTTTAGTAACTTGATCTATTTAAGTTTTCATACCGATGCCACAGAACAAGCCTTTTCAGGCCGTTGGATGGGGTGCTGGAAAGTTTTTTACTGGGGATGGTGGTTCTCTTTTGTGCCATTCGTGGGCGGTTTTTTAGCGAGGATCTCTAAAGGCCGATCATTACGGGAAATGTTGTTGTGTTGTACTTTTATTCCAATTTTTACCTGTATTGTTTGGTATACAACCTTTGGAATTTCTGCAGTTTACACCGAAATGGCTGGCAATGTCCCTCTTTGGGCTGAAATTCAACAAGATGTAGGGGCTGGTTTTTACGTGATGGTTAGCCAGTGGCCACTCGGCTATCTGTTTTCAGTGGTTACGATGTTAATGCTTCTTGTTTTTATGGTCACCTCTGCTGATTCAGCTGCATTCTTTTGCGCCATGCAGTTGACGAATGGTTCCGCAGAACCAGGTCGCCCTGTACGAATTATTTCAGGACTTTCTATTGCCACCCTTGCTGTCACACTTATATTGGTTGGTGGTTTGGAAGCCTGTCAAACTGCCGCAGTCGTTGGTGGTTTCCCCATCTCATTCCTGATGGTTCTTATGCTTTTTTCTCTTTTAAAGTTTTTGAAGAGAGAAGGGGAAAAACTTGGGTTTGAAAAATATTATTAGTGCAAAAGGGTTTCTTTTTGTGGTTTCAGCTCTGTAGTATTTGCAGAATTGCTGAAAGCCCCAGCGCTGTTGTTTCAACCCTCCCCAGTAACTTTGCTGCGAAAGTTGTGTGTGATTGCAACGTGATTTCGTATGGCTGCATGTTTTAACCCCACGTGATATTCTCGATGATCGCGAATTTAGCGAGTTCCCCTAGAGACAAGGCCGTTCCGGACGATGATTATTTGGGAGCGGCCAATCCCTTTCCACTACACCCATTGAGTTCAGAATCTAACAATCAGTTTCCTGCGCTGAAATGGGCATTTTGCTTGTCCTTTTCGCTACACCTTAATTCGTTATTTTTGAATTCTTCATCCTTTGTTTGCCACATCCCGCGAACTTAAATTTCCAATTATTTCCCTGTTTCGCAATTGTTCATAGAGGTGTGAACCTTTCGGTGAATTTACTCGTCTAAGGGGTAAACAGGTGCCAGTTTAATATTGTCTTCTGTCGTGTGTCAGTTTACATGTTTCCGGTCGATGAACAGTAAAACCTTTTAAAATCATGGTCTTATGTTGTCTTTAAACTTATGGCATGCCGGTTGCAATAATAGAAGATCAACTACAAACGGTTTGCTTTGGGGTAATAAAAACAAATCTAAAACAAAGGATGAAAAAATGAACATCATTGCGTGCATTAAAGTTGTACCAGAGGAGCAGGACATTGTTGTCTTGCCTAGTCAAGAATTATCGTTTGATAAAGCTCAATGGAAAATCGGTCAATATGATTTGAATGCTCTCGAAGCAGGAAAGCAATTGGCTAAGGAAACTGGCGGAACCATGAAGGTGTTGACTCTTGGTGGTGATGCCTTAAGCAAGACAAAGATTAGAAAAGATATCTTGTCTCGCGGTGCTGACGACCTGAATGTTGTCATAACAGATAAAGACCTCAGTGATTCCCTTATCACAGCAAAAGCAATTTCCGCGGCTTTAAAAGAGATGGGTGAGTGCGACTTGATGATCTTTGGAACAGGTTCTTCTGATCTGTACGCTCAGCAGGTGGGTAATCAGGTTGGTACGCTATTGGATGTGCCTGTTGTTAACGAGGTGAACGTCATTAGTGCTCAAGATGGCAGCATTAAGGTTGAGCGTGTACTGGAGAGTGATGTTGAAGTTTTAGAGCTACCTTTGCCAGCAGTTGTTTCCGTAACGGCTGAAATTAACATGCCAGCTATCCCTGGTATGCGCGACATCATGTCGGCAGGTAAAAAACCTGTTAATGAATTAACGGTTGATCTGTCTAGTTTAGCGCAAACGACTGAAGTCGTTAGTGATCTAGCTCCAGTACAAAAAGACAGAAAATTGCAAATTGTTAAAGGTGATACTGAAGAAATGGTTGATGCCTTGCTACAGTTCTTGAACAACTAGGAGGAGAATATCATGTCCTATAATAATATTTTTGTAATTGCTGATACTGAAATGAGTTTGAAAGAACTTGCCAGTGGCGCAGCTAAATTAAGTTCAAAGTCATCAACCATTATTTTTGACAGCAGTTTAAAATCTCTGGCGAGCTCTTTTGCTGTTGAAAACGTCTATCTTTATGAGTCTGACGACTCAGTAATGATTGAAGACTACGCCAAGATGATTGCTGAAGTGGTCCAAGTGCAAAATGCAGACTTGGTACTGGTAAGCAATTCTGTGCGCGGTAAATTGTTGGCAGGTAAATTAGGCGTTTATTTAGACACTTGTGTCGTCTCTGGTATCTCATCGTTAGAAGAAAAAACAAGCCAAAGAATGGTTTACGGTGGAGCGGCGTTTAGAAGTGAAAACCTTACTGGTGGCGTTACTGTTGTGACAAGCGGTGCTGGTGTTTTTGAATTGATTGAGCCGAACGCTTCTGAGGCAGCCAGCGTAAAAGTCATTTCTGAAAAGCCTGAAAGTAAAATCAAGAAAATCCAAAATCAGCCAAAACAAGAAGTTGTTTCAAATATCGCAATAGCAAAAAAAGTTGTTGATATGGGCCGTGGCTTTAAAGAAGAAAAAGATGTCGAAATGTGTCGCGAGCTTGCAACGCTATTGGGTGCTGATCTGGGCTGCTCACGACCTGTTGCTGAAAATAATGGTTGGTTGCCTAAAGCCGTCTATATCGGTGTTACTGGAATTATCCTCAAGCCTGAACTTGTTGTTGCCATCTGTACCTCTGGTCAAGTTCAACACATGGTCGGAATCAATCAAGCTAAAACAATTGTTGCCATCAATAAGGACGAAAATGCACCAATCTTCAGTTCTTGTGATTTCGGTATGGTTGGTGATGTCTATGAAATCCTGCCGATGCTGATTGAAAAACTGAAGTAGCATTTGAACGATGAATGGTTCAACAGCCGGTATTTAAGCGTGCAAACAACAGCAGGTTTTCACGGCTAATATCGGTATTTACATCCTTCAGTGGAAAATATCAATGAAGGTAAGGTCCCGTTGGATGTTGAATTGGAGATTCAGTAATTTAGTTTCTCTAATGACTTCAGCCCCAATCGTTTTATTCAAAACAGGGGCGGTCTATAAATAACCAAGGCCGCCCCTTTGAAGGGCTGAGGTGAACATGATTTTCATATTTAAAATCAGGTGGTGATGTGGCTGTTACGGTGGATACGACAATAAATAAGAAAAATATTGGCGAATTATGGCGTGATCGTTTAAGGCTTGATAACGATAAGCTTTTTATGATTTACGAATCCAAAAATGGTGATGTTACACAAGCTACGTATGGTGAAGCGTATAGAGACATAATTAAAGCGGCAAATCTGTTTCTCGATCTAGAGATCAAAAAAGGCGATTTTGTCGCAGTGCAACTTTTTAATAGTCCTGATTTTCTGTATGCATGGTTTGGGCTGAATATGATTGGGGCTATTCTTGTCCCAATTAATGTTCACAACACAAGTGCAGAATGCGCTTACATAATGAATAAGTGTAAGGTTAGCTGCGTAATCATTGAAGAAAGTTTCTTGCCAATTCACCAAGCGCTAACAAGCTCACATATAAAGCATAAAATCATCGCGAGGACAGATAAAAAGATTGATGGATATATCAATTTTGCTGCGGGGATGCGTGCACAGCCCATCGAGCTGAAAGAACAGCGCGAAGTGGGTTCTGATGATATTGCCGAAATTCTATTCACCTCAGGCACAACTTCCCTGCCTAAGGGAGCCATATTCAGCCATTACAATCTACTTTATGCTGGGCAGTTTCATTCAAGGCAGATGGGTCTGACACCGGAAGATAGGTTCTTTACTGTGTTCCCCTGTTTTCATGTTGATTGGCAAGCGATGGCTGTCTTACCAACAATAAGTATGGGTTCAACTGTCGTGATACAAGAAAAATATCATGCGACAAAGTTCTGGAAGCAGATTCGCGATTACAACATTACCATTGCTGAGTCCATTCCAATGATTGTGCGAACTTTGATGCTGCAACCAAAAGATCCAGATGAACAAAAACATACTGTTCGTCTTATGTATTTCTCTTTGTGTCTGTCAACAGATGAAAAAGATGAATTTGAAGAACGCTACAACGTGAAGCTCTTTAATTGTTATGGGATGACTGAAACCGTTGTGTGTAATACCGCTGATATCTGCACTGGTGAAGCTAAGTGGCCTTCTGTCGGTAAAATATACGAGCCCTATGAAGTTAAAATTGTTGATGATAACAACAACACTCTCGCAGCTAAGCAAAAAGGCGAAATTTGCATAAAGGGTATCAGAGGCAAAACCTTGATCCGTGGCTATTATGATGATGTTGAAGCAACTGATCGCTTATTTGATGAGAACGATTGGTTGCATACTGGCGACAGAGGTTATCTTGATCCGCAAGGGTGGCTTTATTTTGTTGATCGCCGAAATAATTTAATCAAACGCTCCGGTGAAAACATATCGGCTGTTGAAGTCGAGAATGTCCTAACCTCTCATCCAATTATTGAAGAAGCTGCTGTTGTCGGTGTCCCTGATCCAATTAGAGAGCAAGTCGTCAAGGCGTATGTAAAGTTTTATCAGGGAAAAATGATTGATATTGATGAAATTAGCCACTATTGCATTGAAAGATTAGCCCATTTCAAAGTGCCAACAATATTCGAAATTGTAGAAGAATTTCCCCACACGTGCACTGGTAAGGTTCAAAAAAAATACCTTAAAAATGAGGCTTGATTTTACAATTTAAGGCGCGTTGATGGTTGTTAATTTATGACCATTTATGGTTAACGGGTATGACGTTTCGAGGGTAAATATATGTTTAGGGCACTCATGTCTTTCTGGCCGCTTTTTTTCGGATTGGGAATGATCGGGTTTAATATTGGCATGCAAAATTCACTGTTGGGCATTCGCGCCTCTATGGAGAATTTTAGCATTATGAGTACCGGACTGATGATGTCGGGCTACTTTGCTGGCTATTTTGCTGGCGCCATCTATATTCCTAACATTATTGCTAAGGTCGGTCATATCCGGACATTTGGAGCTTTTGGTTCTGTGACATCTATGGTTATCCTGATTCATGCCTACTTCGTCGATCCGTTTGTCTGGACGTTGATGAGGTTTATCTCTGGGGTTTCCATGATGGCGATTTTTCTTGTTGCTGAGAGTTGGTTGAATGCGGACTCTAGCAATAACATAAGAGGAACGGTTCTCTCGCTTTATGTCATGGTTCTTTACGCTGGATACGGTTCGAGCCAGTTTTGTCTTAATTTGGGTAACCCTGCCGAATCTGAGCTTTTTGTGATGATCTCCATCGTTGCAAGCCTCTCAATGATTCCGATGCTTTTAAAGCAGACACATACACCATGCTTTTCGGTCGTGGATAAGATAAAAATTGTCGAATTATATAAAATTTCTCCCCTGGGAGTACTTGGCAACTTGTTTAATAATGTTATTAATTCCATGTTGCTAGCAATGGGGGCTGTTTTCGCCAGTCAAATCGGTCTTTCTCTCTCCGACATATCGCTATTTATGGCTGCGATGTTGTTTAGTGGTGTCCTGTTTTTGTGGCCTATTGGTAAACTATCTGACCTTGTGGATCGGCGAATTATTATCTTTGCATGCGCATTGCTCGGTGCCGTTTGTGCCGTAATTGGTGCATTATATTGTCACACCAATAGCGCTCTACTTTTTGTGATTATTGCTTTGCTTGGTGGTTTTTGTCTGCCAATTTACTCACTTTGTTTAGCTCATATGAATGATTCACTTTCTCCTGAACAGTTCGTCAGTGCAGGAGCAACCATGTCACTTGTTGCTGGAGTTGGCTTGGTTAGCGGCCCTTTTCTGACCGCTTTGTTTTTGCGGGTACTTGGATCACAGGGGTTTTTCTGGGGAATAACAGCTCCTTGTGGTGTATTAACACTGTTTACCGCATGGCGAATATGTAGATATCCCCCAGTTTCTATTGCCACAACGCTAGAATAGAGCACTGACAGTGAGCATCACTTGGTTCTCCACATCTAAACCCCCTTTCTTGCTTGCGTTTGTGCTGAAGATAGACGACTCAATCGCGGTCAGGAAAAACTTCAAGGTTAAGGAAGGTTTCTGTTTTGTTATACTTGAATATTGTATTTGGAAATCAAGCCGTGCAAATGTTGACGCGAAATATTAATTTCACGTGCTACCTTTGATATGTTGCCATTACATTTATTTAGAGCAAAGGTTAAATATTCTGTGTTGAATTTATCATTGAACTCATCCACTGCTTTTTGATGAATAGCTTTATAGTCTCCCAGTTTAAATTCATCGTCTCCTAATTCAGAATTTAGCGATGTGCGCTTTTGAGGATATGTTGCCGTCGAAAATTCATTGATGTAATAGGGTAGATGGTAAGGCTCAATAAAAAATTCATCTTCATCCATCATGTTTGCTGCATGTTCTATAATATGGCTCAATTCTCGACAATTTCCTGGGAAATTATAGTGTTGAAAAACATCAAAAGTGTCTTCAGAGCAGTGTTTTATTTTAGTGCTTAGTTTATCATTTATGTGTTTTATAAAATTACTCGTAAGCAGTTTAAGCGCGGGAAGCCCTCTTTCTCTAAGGGGGGTAATTTTAAGAGTAATCACTGCAATACGATAAAATAAGTCTGCCTTTAATTTCCCTTCATCTATGGCGGTTAGCGGGTCTGTATTCATAGCCGAAATAACTCTAATATTTACAGGGATGTCTTTGTTGCCGCCAACTCTGCGAACTGATTTTGTTTCCAATACGCGTAAGATTTTAGCTTGCATTTCAATGCTAAGAGCCTGCAATTCATCTAAGAAAATTGTTCCATTTTGTGCATCTTCAAACAGGCCCTGCTTATCTATTGCGTCAGTATAGGATCCTTTTGTTACACCAAATAAAATACTTTCAAGTAACGCGTCGGGAATTGCAGCGCAGTTTATCGCAACAAAAGGTTGCGATTTTTTCTTGTAAAATGAATGGATACTTTGTGCAAATAACTCTTTCCCTGTCCCAGTCTCCCCTACAATTAAGACAGAAGAATCCGATTTAGAAACTCTCTTGGCAAGTTTTACCGTTTTCATCATTGCATCACTGCTACAAATGATATCGTCAAAAGTAAATAGTTCGTTTTTCTTTTGGCTGATAATTGATTCGGTATTTATTAACTCTAACGTATTTGAAGTGTCGATATAGTTTATGGCTCTCTTTACTTCATCGATATGCTTATAAAGAGTAATCGCGCCAATAATTGTATTTTTGCTTATTATCGGAAATGAATGGTATAGAAAATGGTGCGTTTTGTTTGTTTTGTTCGATTTGTACTTTAGGTGAAGATTTCTGTAGGGTTTTCCAGAGTTTAAGGTATTTATTAATATACTGGAGTCGTGCGTTAAGTTAAATGCTTCCGTCGTGTGTTTACCCACGAGTTCTTCAGCAGTTGTCGAATCGTAGGTACAATTTGAGGAGACGTAAATGTAATATCCTTCTGCATCAATAACTTCAATAAAGTGGCCCAGTGCAGCGATACAGTCTAAAAAATTGATCGTTTGTTTTTCCAGTTTCAAGGGTTTGTCCGTTTCTTTCAATCTTTTCGAATGCATAGGCTTACCTCGTTTAGGTCTATTGTGTGCTTGAAGTTTTTCCTTAGGGATCCTGTCTTTTTAGTTCTTATTGATGGTGACAAGGTCAAATTAACGCATTAATGATATCATCCGCTTCAGCAGTTTACTGAATTTTTACCGTGGTGTATGTACCCTCTTCAGATATTTCATACTGCGCATGTTTCTCGTAAATACCATCAAATTCTCATCCCTTCACTCTCCAATTGTTCTTTGCTTATACTTAGTACTTCATGCAAGTAGTTGACCAGAAATGCAAACTATATCGTTAGCCCTTTGTTGATGGTTCCATATAGTCGCTTGAGGCGGGCTTGCCCCTATCTTTGAGCACTTAGATAGTTGTGGGTTTATTGATCTGCGGTGCGATAAGTGCCATCTCTTTTGAAAATTATTGCCAGCGAATTAAATCTGTAAACTCGGCGTGTCAACTGTAAATTGAAACGCGACACCTTCGACAGTCTCTTGCTCTACGAACGAACCTGAAACTTCTAACTTGTTAATTTCCCACACTTAATTCACGTAATATTTAATGGCACAGCCTTTGCTAAAGGTAAGACTAGGTTCGGAGTTTGATTGGTGGTTTTTTCTTTTTAGACTCATTCTAGTCGACGTTTCCGTTTGAGAGCAGATGTATCGTTCTTAAACAGTTTTTTGCCAATGGCAAACCTCAGCGGACTTGGGCGAGTTTTCAGTGCCCAGCTTTGCAATTGGTTTTAGATCAACAGGTGGTGCTTGAGAATGAAGAGCTTCTCTTCGCCGTATGAATTTTTTTGCTTTTTCACATGGTGAATATCTTTGGCTGTGTAGTCTGACACAGTTGGCGATATTGCCCAATTCACGCTGAACCGGGACAAAGGAGATGGCTATGCCAAACAAGACAGTGCCTAATGACCAGATCGATCGTAGTATCGACTATTGGGTAAGTATTCCAGCGATTATTGTAGTTTTAGGCTTTGCAGCGGCAATGTTTGCGAATCCTGAAGGTATGAATACCTTCATGACTTCAACGTTTCATTTTATGAATCAAAATTTTGGTTGGATGTTGCTCGTATTCGAATTTGCATGTGTGGGGTTGGTTCTATACTTTGCCTTTGGTAAATATGCAAATAAACGCTTTGGCGATGAAGAGCCTGAAGGTAGCTCATTTTCATTTTATGCAATGCTTTTTGCTTATAGTTCATCGGCAAGTATTGTTTACTGGGTGTTTATTGAGTTTTACTACTATATCTCAGGACCTCCCTTTGGAATCGAGGCGTTTTCTGAAGAGGCGATACAATGGTCTATGGCTTATCCAGTATTTCACTGGGGTATCCTTGGATTTTCATCGTATGCAATTATCGGTATTGCTATAGCCTTCTTACTTTTTGTTAAGAAACAAGGCACTTCACGTGTCAGTGCAGCGTGCGAAAGTTTGATTGGCGAAGAGCGAGCTAACGGACCACTTGGCAAGACTATCGACTGCGTATTTTTGATCGGCATTATTTTTTCTAATGCGGGTTATTCACTGGCTGTTAGTGTTCCTATCATAGGAACGTTTTTTAGTAAAGTGTTCGGCGTAGAGCATACTTTAGCACTTGATATTGTGATTTTGCTCGTGGTTGTTCTATGTATGGCTGTTGCCATGTGGACTGGTTTGAAGAAGGGGATGACCCTTATTAGCAATGTGCGACTGTTTATGTTTTTCGGTGTTGCTATATTTATCTTTTTTGTCGGCAATACAGGCCAGTACTGTAATAGTATCGTCGCATCAACGGCACTTTGGATTCAAAACTTTATCCCTATGAGTTTGAATACTAGCCAGTGGTCTCAATCTTGGACAATCTTTTATGCTCTGTTTTTCATCGCATCAGTTTTGGGTGGCGGACAATTTTACAGTAAGCTATGTAAGGGCCGCACCGTTCGCCAATGTGTCTTAGGTATTGTGCTCGCAAGTTCTGCAGGTTGTGCAATCTTCTTCTGGACAATGGGTAATTTTGCCCTTGATACCTACATCGCAGATCCTGCACAATATAAGGCATTGGTTGAACAAGATGCCTATTCTGCAATTACCTACGTCATTGATCAACTGCCATTTTCCAGTGTCATTATGGTTATGTTGCTTATTTACGCATTTCTTTCGGGTTGGACGTTTATTCAGAGTGCTGTTTATGGCAATGCTCTGGTCTCTCAACCAAACTTGCCTGCTAGTGAAGACCCATCAAAATTTACCCGTCTGTTCTGGTGTGTGGTTACTTGTGTCTTGTCAATCGGATTTATGTTCATTGGTGGCTTGCAAACAGTTAAGAATGCAATGGTGTTTGCTGGCTATCCCGCATTCATCATTTGTATTTTAATAATTGCTGCATTCTTTAAAGATATTAAGAAGTATTGGGGCGATGTGGCCGAATAAGAGCATAACTGTAACTGCGTGATTTAAAGTCCCTAAAGATGAAATGTCTTTAGGGACTTTTGTTATTACGCCTCTTTGTGATGGCTAAAATATTCTGCATCCATTTCTCTTAACCATAAACTTCAGCAGGGTTGAACAGGGCGTGTGCAAAGAGTTGTTTTGCTCTTGGTGCCTGTTAGAAAAAAATCGCAAATCTATTGTTTAAACGAAAGGAAATACCATGCAAATCCGTACCTTCCCACTTAGCGCATATCAGGCGAATTGTTATTTATTATCAAAAAACGATGAAGCGGTGATTATTGATCCGGGCGATTCATGTCAGGAAATCGTTAAGATACTAGAACGTGAGAAATTGAGCGTGACGCATATTCTTATTACCCATATCCATTTAGATCATTTTTATGCAGCGACGGAGTTTGCAAAGCTTACTGGCGCCAAAATTCACATCAGCCCTGAGGATGGTTATTTGATCAAAGAAGAGGTTGATTCATGGCAGGAGTGTATGTATCGCAGCACCTGTGGGATGGTTGATTACGAACCTTTTTTGCCCGGCTCATGTGAGTATTTAGGTGAAAAATGCGACGTTCTGTCGACACCCGGTCACACTCCAGGTAGCCTTACTTTGCACTTCCCCGAACTCGAACAGGCCTTTGTTGGTGATGTTGTTTTTGCCGGTTCCGTGGGCCGAACTGATTACAATGGTGGTGATCATGCAACCCTTATGGACACCATTAAAAGCATAATTTTTAAATTACCTGAACAAACAAAACTCTACACAGGCCATGGCCCTACAACAACTGTACTCAGAGAGCTAACGCATAATCCGTTCGTCAAATAACCTGTCAATAGTCACTTTATGAAGTGTAAATAGTGTGTTGATAGATCGGTGTAAATTGGCTTTAAACCCCTTGGTTTTGGTGTTTGTTGAGCGGCACGGGGTTTGCAACTTGCAAGTAAGGTTGTTAACTCGCACCTCTATTCAAGGAGTATAAAATGTCTGAAACAGTGGGAAAAACGATCAATGAATTTGAAGTTGGAGATACCGCCAGTATTGTAAGAGAGATTACTCAGGAGACGTTGCACGCATTTGCAGATGCCATTGATGATCACGATCCAATTCATATGGATCCAGAATATGCAAAAACAACTATTTATGGAAAATGTATTGCTCACGGTGTGTATCTTGACTGTGCCATTTCTGGGATGCTTTCAGAACTTGTTGCTGGTGGAATAGATGCCAAGCTCAGTATTAAATATGTCGCTCCCGTCTTTGCTGGAGATACCATTACTGTGACCGGAACGGTTACTGAAGTTAACGTCGAGAGAAACAGGCTGTTTATCGATACCAAATGTGTGAACCAAGATGGTGATGTCGTCGCTGTTGGCGATGCTGTTTGTCTGGCAAGAACTGCGGATTGATACTTGAAATAGATGAAAAGCTACAACTGCGGTTGTAGCTTTTTTTAATTACAGGAGTAAGTAATGAAAGTAATTGAAAAGCAGTTTATGCATTGTGACATTTTAGACAAAGTTGGCTATCTCGTTTTTAACCGGCCTCCGCTTAACCTGTTTAATCTGGCTGTCTTTACTGAATTTAGTGAGATGTGTGATGAGATTAAGGAGCTAGTTAATAAGGATGAAGTGCGTGTGATTGTGTTGTCGTCAGCAATTAAAAAAGCATTTTCTGCCGGTGATGATGTTAAGGACGGACCAAAGACATCTGATGAAGCGGTGGTGCAAAATGATATTGCTCGATCGACTATGAAAAAATTGACTGAATTGCCCATTCCAATGATCGGTGCGTTAAATGGTTATGTGATGGGCGGTGGAGCTGTACTGGCGTTAACTTGTGACTATTTAATTGCCGCAGAGAACACAACCTTTGCATTTTCTGAAATCGACTTTGGTATGTTCCCAAATTGGGGAACAACAATGGTTTTGGGGCGTAGGTTTTCGTTGCCAATGGTTAAAAAACTGCTTTTTACAGGGGAGAGATTCACCCCCGAGTTCGCCAAAAGTATTGATATGGTTCAAGAGCTTGTGCCTGCTGAAGATCTTAACTCAAAGGCTATGGAGCTTGCTAGAACCATCTCTGTAAAAGCTCCCATCGGAGTAAGGTGCTTGAAGTCATTGTTAAATTCTTCAGCGGGTGGGATCACCGATGAGGGTCATTATCATTTAGAAACCACCTATACAAGGTTAACCTTTGATTCGGAAGATACCGCAGAGGGGGTAAAGGCTTTTGCTGAAAAAAGAAAGCCCGTCTTTGCGAATAAATAGTTTCAGTTTCTTGTTGCGCTTTTGTGCGTTTCAAGTGACGCCCTTTTAGAAACTCTGGAAACTATTGCTTAAGCGTGGTGTGGAACCCTTCGTGGCCTCCGTAATAAGCCCATTGCTTTATCGGTTGACTCTGATTCTGCGTGGGGCGCTTTCTCAAAGAGAAAATTAAAAAAGGGGGGGGCAATCGTTGTATGGATTTAATGCTGCAAATATGGGGTGGTCTTTTTTACCTGCTAAACAAAGTGTTTTTAGCTCTCGCTGAAGGAAAACCACCAAAATTAAAGAGGCGACTGAGAATTATGGGTTGGTCTGTTTATATTTTAGGAGTTCCCGCATGGTCGATAATTTTTATTGGCAACCATAGCTGGATTGCTGCCTCTCTAGAGGTCGCTTGCCTTCCGACCATGTGTTTAGGGCTTTATAATGTCGTAAAGTCAGCGAGTAAGCCGAATAAAACTTTGGTTCGAGTTGTAACCTGCTTAACCTATTCTTTTCTGTTTTCGGGTGTTTCTTATAGTCTTTATGATTTTGGTGGAATTCAGGAGTTCTCACAATTGTTAGAGTTGATTATTGTTTTTTCTTTTTTTGTTGGCGGTGATTTGCTGGCTAAAGAGAATATTAATGGCTGGATCTTTTTTATGTTGATGATTACAAGTACGAGTATTTTGATGCTGATTCAGCACAAGCCATTATTGGTCCTTCAGCAATTAACCTCGCTCTGTTTTGTCATTTATGGATTTATTTTTGCCCTTCGTGAGTCACGAGTAAAATGTCGTAATATGGGTCGTGTTGAGGTGTGAAACCGATGGTTTTTTTTTAAGATAGATGACCCGTTGAAAATACATTGATGAACCTAAGCGTAAACTTCAAGCCGACAAGTGTCGACTTGAAGTTTATATTTGTAGCAATGGTCAAAGAAAATCCAACCTTCAAGGACTCTGGAGCCAACACTTTTTTTGTGGTGACAAGCTGATTGCGCTAAGGGGGGTGAATTGGTTACTGGTTGTTTCAGCGTTGTCGCTTAATAAGAAGGGGTGGCGTTTAGTTCCTTTAAGCTAAAGTTCGAGGAATATTATGGAATTTCAAGATGTGATTACAGATAGGCACAGTGTCAGAAAGTATACTGATAAACCCGTTTCTGAGGAAATTATCGGTCAAATTGTTGAACTTGCTAAAAATTGTCCCTCTTGGGCTAATTCCCAGCCGATACGATACAACTGTATATTGAATAAAGGTGTCAAGTCGCTACTTGCAAAAACTTCTGATTATAATCAGCGCTACATGGAAAGAGCCGTAGCGGTTGTTGTCGTGAGTGCCATTTTAAACCTATCTGGCGCAGATGATTCTGGAGCAGTATATTATCATACGTCAAAAGAGTGGACGATGTTTGATGCGGGGGTTGCTAGTTGTGGATTTTGCCTCGCTGCCCATAATTTTGGTGTCGGTACAGTAATCTTGGGTGACTTTGATGGTTGCGAAGTAAAAAATGTTATTGATTTGCCCGACAATGAAGAAGTCATCGCTCTTATCGCAATAGGTTATCCAGAAAAAAAACCACGTGGTCCTGACAAATTGATGACCACAGAGCTATTAAGATTTACCCTGTAAGTGTAGATTGCCTTACTTCTAGCGTAAGCCATTCTCTTTTTGTAACAATTTTCCATCACACAAATCCTTCGTAAATCACCTTTAAGAATCATGGTGTCGCCATGGTTCAAGGTGCCGCAGGTTTGATCCTTCGGGGTCAAGCCTGTTTGCACTTGTACGTAAAGTCTGTTCACGAGCACGTGGCCAAGAGTTCAGGGCCAATGGTGTCTTCCGCGTATCGTGTTACTGCAATTCAAATCGTTTCATTTTTCTAATACCACTCACCTTTGAGCCCCTTTCTTTATCCATCCCTCTCTTTTTTTCAGCAAAAACAAGAGTGTCATCTTACTGTAAATGGTGGGTTTACATTTTTAGGTGACGGACAAAATGTAATCCTTTGCGCTAATGTTTTTATTCTTTAAAATCAGACACTTATCCGCATGTTTTGAGTTTGGCACCCTCCTTGCTCTAGTAGTGAATAACCTTTGTATTATAACAAAAATCAGAAGTAAAAAAGGAGAGCAATCATGTCTGTAAAGTTAAACGAAGAACAAAATCTTATTGTTGCAAGTATGCGGGAATTGATGACCCGTGAAAACTGGGATGACTATTTCAAAGAGTGCGATAACGAGCACAAATTCCCAGAGCGGTTTTGCAAAGAGCTTGCTGATCTAGGTCTGCATCAAATCGTAAACCCCGTTGAGTTTGGCGGACTTGAAGAAGACGCTATGGTTACATTTGTTGCTGCATGGGAAGAAGTTCTTCGCCTAGGTGGTAATGCTGCATGTATCTGGTTCTCATCAATTTATCCTGTTCTGCTCAGAGAGGGTAATGAGCAGCAGAAGAAAATTGCTGTTGAGCTGATGGAAACAGGTTTAACCAAGGTTGGTAACGCAGCAACTGAGCCAGCTGCGGGTTCTGACTTGGGCAATATGCAAACAACTTATACCCGTAAAGACGGCAAAGTTTATCTTAACGGTCAAAAAACATTTTGCACTGATGCAACCTACAGTGACTACCTAATGGTTACCGCTCTGGATGCAGAAACTAAGACAAAATACACCAACTGGTTTGTTCCGGCAAAAGCTGAAGGTGTAACCATTTCAGGTCTGGAAAAATTAGGTCTGAAAACCAATAGCGCTGGTGAGATTTACTTAGACAATGTCGAGCTTTCAGAAGATGACATGTTGGGTGATGAGGGTGCTGGCTTTGATATGCAAAAAGATGATTTCAACACTGAGCGCGTTGTCTCAGGTCTTTACTGCTACGGCTATGCCTTATGTGCCTTTGAGGACGCTGCCAAATATGCAAACCAGCGTGTTCAGTTTGGTGAGGCGATTGGCCGTCAACAACTGATTCAATTGAAGCTCGCCAACATGAAAGCCAAGCTTACAAACATGCGTAACATGATTTATGACGGCGCTGAAATGGTTGACGAAGGTACCCTCGATAAAGGTTACGCAGCGATGTGTAAATATTACTGCGTTGTTGCTGCTCAAGAAGTGACCGATGATGCACTGCAAATTCTAGCTGGTGTTGGAATTTGTGGCGACCATCGTGCAAGCCGCGCGTGGCGAGATATCCGTGCTTCACGTGTTTCTGGCGGTACTGATGAAATGATGATTCTGACTTTAGGTCGTAGCATCGTTAAAGAGTATCGAAGCTAAAGGTTACAGCTCTTATGTGTGTATCGGGGGAATTCATTATGGATTCCCCCACCTGAGGGTTTGACTATGAAGTTTTAGATTTTCGCCGTTTTGCTGAAGTTGAAATAATCGAATATTTTAGTATTCAACACACAGCATTGTATTGGTCAACTTCATTCTTTGATGAGTTTTTCACTGTAACCTCAAGAAGGTTTGTTGAGCGTTAGCAGACTAAGTAAAGGGTATGAAAATGAAAAATGATGTAAAAGAGTTTTTTGATAATTCCGAGCACAGACCACCTAAGTTTGGTGTTTTACAAGGTGTAAAGGTTGTTTTTTCAGCAGTAGAAGTTGCTGGACCGTTAGGCCCTCACTTTATGGCTGAATGGGGTGCCGATGTTGTTTGGCTCGAAAATGTCAATGGTGGCGATACCAATCGTAACTATCGACCTTCAGAGCACGAACATAGAAATGACCGCTCTATGTCTATTGATATCTTTTCTGAAGATGGAATGATCGTCTTTAAAAAGCTCATCGAAGAAGCGGATGTTTTTCTTGTCGCTGGTAAAGGGCCAAGTTTCATTCGTAAAGGGATCACTGATGAATTTCTGTGGGCGATTAATCCTAAGCTCGTAATCACTCGTATCTCTGGCTATGGCCAAGAAGACGCGGATCCTAATTTCATCGATCAACCTTGTTACGATGGTATCGCTCAGGCCATGTCTGGTTACATGAGCCAAAATGGTACCGTTGAGACACCCATGCCAGCTTACCCTTATGTTGGCGATCTGTTCACGGCTCAGTTTAGCTTGTCTTCAACATTGGCTGGATTGATCAGGGCGCGTGAAACAGGAGTTGGTGAAAGTATTGACATCGCCATGACCGAAGTTCTCATGCGTTTGTCAACGTATAATATGGTTGATTATCTCAATGATGGCCGCCTGTATCCCCGTCCCGGCGCAAAAGATCCTATTCAAGGTGCTACTGGAATCTACAAAACTCAAGACGGTTACCTCTTTACCAATATTCTCGGTCGTAAACAAATGAAGACACTGTTTACCATGATTGGTTGTGAAGATATTTATGGCGCCGGCGACTTTAAAGAGGGCTTCTCATTTATCAACATGAATTGGGATAAAGCCGAGTATGTCGAGTCTAAGGTTGAAGAATACTTTAAGACCAAAACCAATGATGAGCATGCCGCTATTTTTGAAGGAATGAAAGTTTCTGCTGCCCCTGTGTTGAGCTTCCCTGAGGTTGTTGAACATCCACAGTATAAAGCCCGTGATATGTGGGTTGACTGGGACACTATGACAACCAATGAAACCTATAAAGGGGTCAATGTTGTTCCACGCTTTAAAGTGAATCAGCCTAAAATTTGGCGTTCAATGCCACATATTGGTTATGACAATGACGCGATTTTAGAGGATCTCGGCTATTCGGTAGAGCAGATTAACGAGCTTTATGACAATGGTGTCATTTTCAGAGATGACAGAAAGAAATAAGGAAGACTCCCATGGCATATACATATGAAACGATCAAGTGTGCAGTCAGCGATAAAATCGCTTTAGTTACGCTGAATCTACCTAAATATAATGTTCTAAATGGTCAAATGCTGCGCGATATTCGCGACGTGCTGAACGAGCTTAAACTAGAAGCTGATCTGCGTTGTGTCATTTTCACTGGCGAAGGTGAAAAGGCTTTTTGTGCCGGTGCTGATGTGGGTGAACTGACCGACCCTACCATTGATGATCTGGAAGAAACCGATTCTTGGGCCAGAGGTATTTTGACTAAAGTGGCAAATTTCCCAATTCCAACAATCGCAGCTATTAACGGTTATGCATTAGGTGGTGGTCTTGAACTTGCCCTGTCGTGTGATATCCGGATCGCCAGCGATTCTGCAAAGGTTGGTCTTGTTGAAACCTCGTTAGGAATGATTGCTGGTTGGGGTGGTTCTCAGCGCTTGGTTCGATTAATCGGCGCCGGGCAAGCAAAAAAAATGATGTTCACTGCTGATAAAATTAATGCAGCGAAAGCATTAGACATTGGCTTAGTACAAGACGTTTGCCCTGCGGCAGAATTAATGGCTCAAGCAATGGAATTGGCTCAAAAGATCGCTGCTAATTCCCCTGTCGCTAATAGACTCGCTAAGCAAGGGGTTAATTTTTATCTGAACCAAGGCATTAATGAAGGTTTGGACTTAGAGCGTCAATTGGATCGTGCTACGTACGAATCGGAAGATTCAAAAGAGGGTATGAAGGCTTTTGAAGAAAAACGTACACCAAATTTTCCCAATAAATAACAAATAAGTATATGGCTGGCGCCGTAATGGCGTCAGCATCAAATTCGAGGTGTTAACTATGTCAGAAGAAAAATTTGACGCGATTATTGTTGGTGCCGGGCTAGCGGGTTCCACCTGTGCGTATCTGTTAGCCCAGGCTGGGTTGGAAACGATTGTCATCGAACGGGGGAATTTCCCTGGTGCAAAGAACATGACAGGCGGGCGGCTTTATGCTCACAGTTTAGAGAAGATTATTCCGAACTTTGCAGAAGAAGCTCCCATTGAGCGGTGCATCGTTCATGAAAAAATTTCCTTTATGGACGGTGAGCGCAGCACGACCTTAGATCATGCGTCACCTGAATCAGATGACCCTGCTAACCGTTCCTACACTGTCATGCGATCTAAGTTTGATCAGTGGCTTGCGGAAAAAGCTGAGGATGAGGGTGCTGGTTATATCCCTGGTATCCGAGTTGATGATTTGATCGTTCGTGATGGCAAAGTATGTGGCGTCATTGCTGGTGAAGATGAAATGGAAGCTGACATAGTCATCTTGGCTGATGGGGTCAATTCGATCCTCGGAGAAAAGCTGGGCATGGTGAATAAAGTTACCCCACATCATTGTGCCGTTGGAGTTAAGGAAGTTATCCAGCTGTCGAAACAGCAAATTAATGATCGTTTCGGCTGCACCGAGGACGAAGGAGCTGCTTGGCTTTTTGCTGGAATGCCTTCGGCAGGCCATATGGGTGGTGGGTTTATTTATACCAACGAGGACAGTATCTCCCTCGGATTAGTTTTCGGTTTACATAACATTGCTGACGCTAATAAGAGCGTGCCGCAGATGCTTGAAGATTTCAAAAACCATCCAACCGTTAAGCCACTGGTTGAAGGCGGTAAGCAGATTGAGTACTCAGCCCATGTTGTACCTGAGGGTGGTCAAGATATGCTGCCGAAGATGGTCGGTGACGGTGTCATGATTGTCGGCGATGCAGCGGGTTTATGCTTGAACGTTGGTTATACCGTACGCGGTATGGATTTGGCGGTTGCTTCGGGCGAAGCTGCTGCTAAGGCTGCGATTAAAGCCAAAGAAGCGGGTGATTTCAGTGAATCCTCACTGTCAACTTATACGGATGTGTTGAAGAATAGTTTTGTCATGAAGGATATGGAGCTCTATAAAACTTTCCCGAGTTTTATGGATAATACCCGCATGTTCAACGAATACCCCAGCATGGTGACTGACATTATGGATGACCTTTTTACCATTAATGGACCGTCAACGCCTTTACGCAAAATGCTCATGCCCCATCTGAAGAAAGTTGGCTTCATGAACCTGATCAAGGACGGTTTCAAAGGAGTGAAAGCATTATGAGCAATCCAGTTAATGTTGATGTGAAACTAGGTGTTAACAAGTTCTTTGTTGACGAAGGTACTCCGCATATCGAATTGGTTGATGATCCTGATCCTAAGGAGTTTGCCAAACTTGAAACAGCTTGCCCCGCTGGTCTGTATAAAAAAGATGAAGACGGCGAGATTCAGTTTGATTATGCCGGATGTTTAGAATGTGGCACCTGCCGAATCTTGTGCGGTAAGACCATCCTTAAGCGGTGGGAATATCCCAATGGAACTTTTGGTATCGAATTCCGTTGTGGTTAACCTCTGCGTTCAAACTAATCGATCAACCTATTTAGTTTGAAAAAGATCTCTTTGTTTTTGCGAACCCTTGTAAAGATTTCCAACGCCGGTAGCGGCTTTTAATAAAGGATTTAGCTATGTCGATTGCCAAGATAGAAGCAGCCCTAGAAGATATTCGCACTGGAAAGATGGTCATTCTCTGTGATGATGAGGATCGTGAAAATGAAGGCGATCTGGTAATGGCCGCAGAGTTGGTAACTGCTGAAGCGGTTAATTTTATGGCCCGCGAGGGGCGAGGTTTGATCTGTTTGACCCTAACTGAAGAGCGAGCCGATCAGTTGAAGTTACCGCCAATGGTCAGTGACAACAACTGCACCTTTGGCACGGCTTTTACTGTATCAATTGAGGCTCGCACTGGGGTCACTACCGGTATTTCAGCCGCTGACCGCGCTCGAACCATCGCGGTGGCTGTGGATGATGACAGTGGTGCTGACGATCTTGCTAGACCAGGACACATCTTTCCGTTACGGGCAAAAA
>Ga0193963_1000343_pt1 | contig 24661 bp, 17 predicted proteins | sample FB_6_MG_FD_140359 | JGI IMG/M metagenome (GOLD analysis project Ga0193963, IMG submission 140359) | Microbial mat bacterial communities from the Broadkill River, Lewes, Delaware, United States - FB_6_MG | ecosystem: Environmental > Aquatic > Freshwater > River > Microbial mats | place: USA...
GAAGGTGGTAGACATACTCCATTCTTCAAAGGTTATAAACCTCAATTCTACTTCAGAACTACTGATGTAACTGGTGATATTGAATTACCTGCTGGAGTTGAAATGGTTATGCCTGGTGATAACGTTCAAATGACTGTTAAATTACAATCTCCAATTGCGATGACTGATGGTTTAAGATTTGCAATCAGAGAAGGTGGTAGAACTGTTGGTTCTGGTGTTGTTGCTAAAGTTAACGGATAATAATTTAATATAATTAAATTTTGATTTAATTATGACTTAAGTTATACTATGTATCCAAACTTAATGTAATCTGATAAATCCAACATTATTTCTTTTAATAGAAATAGTGTTGGTCAATTAGAAATACATTAAAAAACTAAAAACTAAAAATTTATTAATTATTAAAATAATATGGCAAAAAAAGCTGCAAGCAAAATCAGAATTAGCGTAAAAGCATTTGAACATAAATTATTAGATGAGGCTGTAAAGAAAATCGTTACTATTGCTACTGATTCATGAGCAAAAGTTGTTGGTCCAATTCCTCTTCCTACTAAAATTGAAAAAATCACTGTTAATAGATCTACTTTTGTTAACAAAGATGCTAGAGAACAATTTGAAATAAGAAGACATAAAAGATTAATAGATGTTATTGAACCATCAGCTCAAACAATGGAAATGTTACAAGACCTTAATATTCCTAATGGAGTAGGTATTGAAATTAAAGCATAATTAAATTATTTAAATTAAACTTAAAAAGAAACTATGTCTAGAGTATGTGAAATTACTTGAAAAAGAACTGCAGTTGGTAATAATAGATCTCATTCAATGAGAGCTACTAAAAGAAAATTTTACCCAAATCTTTTTTATAAAAACATTACAGATCCTCAAACAGGGATTGTATACAAAATTAGAGTTTCAGCTAAAGGGTTGAGAACTTTAAGAAAAAAATGAATTGTTTAGAAAGTACCCTCGCGTAAGCGAGGAGCTTATCTAAAAAAATGCACTTATTAAATTTGCCCAGGTGGTGGAATTGGTAGACACGCGGGACTTAAAATCCCGTTTCTTCGGAAGTGCGGGTTCGATTCCCGCCCTGGGCACCATACTACAAACAAAATAACTAACTAAATTGAAAGTTATGGAGCTAAAAAAAACTTTTTAGTTTTAAACTCTCAATTTAAAATAAAATACACTAATTTATAATTTACATTTGATATATGTTAAAAATAAGATTATCTAGAGCTTGAAAAAGAAATATGCCTTTCTTTAGAGTAGTGTTAACTGAACATACTGCCGCAGCTAAACATGGTTATAAAGAAGTTTTAGGTTTTTACAATCCAATTTCTAAAGAATTTAAATTAAAAGACTTAGATAAAGTTAAAGCTTATGTTTCTAACGGTGTTCAATTTTCACCAAGAGTAGAAAAATTAATGAAAGTTAATAACGTTTCTATATAATATGAAAATCCTTCAACTTATACTAGTTGAAGGATATTATTTTTTTAAATTTAAAATTATGAATGAAGTAAGTTTCTTAAAATTTATAGTTGAAAATATTGTTGATAACAAAGATGCAGTCAACATTGAAAGAATAGAAGATGAATTAGGTATACTATTAACATTAACAGTTGACAAGAATGATATGTGAAGTATCATTTGAAAAGGAGGAAATACTATTAATTCAATAAGATCTATATTAAGATTATATTGAGTTAAATCAGAAAAAAGAATTAACTTAAAAGTTTTAGATTAATTATTTAATATATCAAAAATGATTATAGAAACAACTTATGCAATTGATGCATGATCATCAATATTTGGTGAAGCTATGGAATTTTGAGATTTCGTACTATTAGCAATTTCTATTTTTGTATTAGCTGCTTGAGTATTTTCAATATTATTTATTCTATGGTGAGGTTTATTATTAATTTTATCTGGTGGTAAAGATGATAAAATTAAGCCAGCAATTAATACTATTAGATATGCTGTTATTGGTATAATAGTAACTGTTTTCACAATTTTTGTTTTTCCAATTTTATGAAGACTTCTATGATTAGATGTTGAAAAATACGCAGAACCTAAAAGAATATTTGAAAAAATTGAGGAAATTTGAAATAAAGTTTTTTGAAATTCAAATACATATACAACAGATATAGAAAATATAGATGAATTACCATCAGATTTTTCAGATTTATAATAAAAAAAAGAGAAAGTTAAACTTTCTCTTTTTTTTATATGCTTAAATCTTTATCAAATATTAAATACATCCACTTTTGGTATATACTCATCTCTTTTATATTTTTTTCATGATTAGTTTCTATTTTAATCTCTTCTATTATATTTTCATCTTTTATCGCTGTAAACTTATTATACTTTTCTTGGCTTGTTAAATATATAACAAGTTCACCATCATTTTTACGTGATTGCTGCTCTTTTAGCATCTTATTTTTGTATGCTTTTGATGTTTTATATTCTATTATCTTGTTTGCAAGTTTAATATTTTTTTCTATATCAATATTTAGTTGAGTTATATATTCAATATGTGAATTAATTTTATACTCTTTGTAAGTAAAACTAATTATTAAATATCAAATATATAATATTATAAAAATCATTATAAGAAAAATGTACTGTTTTTTCATATTTTTTGAATTTTGTAAAAAATTATATAAAATGTAATTATATTTACTATATTATAATATCTATAATGCAAAAAATAAAAAATAAATTTATATATTTTGTTGTTTTTTTAATTTTATTAATAATTCTATATTCAGTTTATTCTTCATTATACGAAAAATGAATTGATAGAAGTTCTTATGTTCAGCTAGTTGACTGAGAATGAACATTAAATGATATACCTTTATATATTAACTCAAGAGAAAAATTAAACTTAGATGATATAGTTAAAACAACATCAGAATCAGCTCTAGCTATTATAGAATGGTGAGATGGGAGTATTACTAGGGTTTGATGAAATTCATCTCTTAAAATCAATGAATTATATGTTTCTGATAATAAAGATAAATTAAATATTGCATTTGAACTGTTCTCTTGAAAAACATGGTCAAATGTAATTAGTTTTATACCTGAAGAATCATATTTTAAACAAACTTTTAAAGATTCAGAAGCATCAGTTAGATGAACAATTTTTAACTTAGATGCTGATAGTGATTATTTATATGTTCTTGATCATAAAGTAACACTTACTAATTCAGATTGAAAAATCCAAGAAGTAACAGAAAAGAAACCAATTAAGTTATCTGATTTTTCATTTATACAATTAAATGAATTTATTAAATGAATTAGAGATTCTAGTTTTGATGAAATTAATAGGAAATTAGATGAAACTTTTATAGAAGACTTAAGAGTCGATATTCAAAATAAATTAGAATGATTAATAGAATTAACTAATTCAGATTTATCAAATATCTCAGTTGAAGATAAAGATAAACTTTATAAAGAATTGTTATCTTGATATCAAGATTTAAATTTTATATCTACTGATGATAGTAAAGAACTTTTTGATTTAAAAATCTGATTAAAAGAAAAATTATTATGATTTTCTCCAGAATCAGAAAAAGAATTATTAATTGATAGTTTTGTTTACGATTTAAAAGATTCAATATCTAATAAAGATTATGACTGACTTAATCAAATACTAACAGTATTGGATAATAATAAAGATTATATAAATTTAGATGTTTCAAAAGATGTAAACTCATATTTAAATAAAATTGATTTACAAGGAGTAATTGAAGATTCATTATTAAATAATATTGAAACGTTTAAAAATACATTTACAAAAGGTTGAGAATTTGACATAAATGATGTTAAATCACAATTAGATTGACTACAAGACAAAGCTCAAAATTTAATTTTAGAATGAATTGATGACAATTCTTCTATTATAGATAGCGCTGTATCCATCGAATGAAAAGCAAAAGATACAATAACAGATTCAATTAACAATTTACTAAATAAATAATTATATTGTGAATAAAAGTATATTTAAAAATAGAACATACGTAACTATAATTTTCTCAATAATTATACTTTTTTCAGTTTCTATAACATCAATTATTTATATTCCATTATTTACTGACTTATCTCATTCAATAAATATTAAAATTAAATCATCACTTGCTTGATTTAAAAGTAAGGCATATTTGAATAATGCTGACAAATTTAATAAAGAAATTATAAGTGATGATATATTAGTTGTTGCTATAGATGAAGAAACATATGATAAGTTATGATTTCCGATTCCAAGAAGAGACTATGTACCTGCAATTGAAAATATTAATAACTGATGAGCAGAAGTTATAGGTTTTGATATAATCTTTGCAAACAATAATACTCTTGATAAACAATGAGATGATATATTTGCAAAATCTATTTCTGACGCATGAAATGTAATTCTTTGAGGTGCAATTATACCAAAAGAAAAAGATGGTAAAGTTTATTGAATCATAGAAGAACCATTAGGTAAGTTTTACAGTTGAGCTTTATGATTTTGATATTATAAGCCTACTATTGATCCTATAACTGATATAGCTCTTAAATTTAAGCCAACATCTGAAATATATAATAAGGATTTTATTAAGTCTAGATATGATCATTTTACCATATCTTTATTAAAAGCATATTATTGAAATATATATAAACAAAATTATTTTAATTATAGTAATAGCGATAATAATTTTTATTATTTAAGACCAAAAAGTTCGGGTATACCTTTTTATCAATCTTGAAAAGAACATGTACTTATAAATTATATACCAGTACCTGAGGAAAAAGAACAAAAAAATTCGTTATTTAAAACAGTTTCATTTTTGGATGTTTATGAAAATAAAATAGATCCAAAAGAATTTGAATGAAAAATAGTAATTATCTGAGTAATTGCAAAATGAGTTAAAGATATATTTTATACTCCAAACTGAAGTGAGTATTGAGTTTATGTTTTATCAAACATATTAAATACTGTATTAACTAAGAATCACTTAATATACTTTGATACAAAATTAGAATTTCTATTAATATTTTTGCTAATAGTATTATCTGTCTATTTTAATCTATCTCGTTCTGGATATGTTTTAATTTTTTCTAATGTATGAATAACCTTTATATTCTTATTTATATTCCCATTATATATTTTATGATTTACTAATTATTTATTAAATCATTTATTTGAACTTTATTTAGCTTTATTATTGTCTTTAACTATTTCTAATACTTATAAGTACCTAACAGAAAATAAAAATAAAATAAAGCTAAATAAGGCACTTTCTGAATATGTTTCAAAAGCAGTAGCAGATGAAATACTTTCATCATCATGAAAATTAAATTTAGATGGAGAAAAAAAGAAATTAGCTATTTATTTTTCAGATATAGAATGATTTACTACTATATCTGAAAAATTTGAACCAGAAGATTTAGTATGATTTCTTAGAGAATACTTATCTGAAATGTCAGATATTATAATGGATGAAAATTGATTTATTAATAAATATGAATGAGATGCAATAATGGCATTATGGTGATCATTTATTGAGTATGATAAATGAGCTTACTATTCATGTTTATCAGCTATAAAACAACAAGCACTTTTAAAGACATTGAATAATGATTGGAAAGAAAGATGATTTGCCGAAATAAAAGTGAGAATATGAATTCATACTTGAGAGGCTATTGTTTGAAATATAGGTTCGACCTGAAGAAAAATGGAATATACAGCTTTATGAGATAGTGTTAATCTTGCTTCTCGTTTAGAATGAGTAAACAAATTTTACTGAACTTATATATGTGTTAGTGAAGATATATATATTGAAACTGCCGAATATTTTGAGTTTAGATACCTTGATATAATTAAGGTTAAATGAAAAAATAAACCAATTAAAATATATGAATTAATTTCATTAAAATGACAAATTTCTGATAATCTTAAAATTATTAGGGAAAGATTTGAAAAAGGTGTTAGTCTATATATAAATAGAGAATTTTTAGAAGCAAAAAATGTTTTTACAGAAGTTATTAAATTGTGAGATAATGCATCAAAAACTTACTTAGATATGTGTGAAATTTACTTATTAAATCCACCTTGAGAGGATTGGGATGGTGTTTCTACTATGAAGAGTAAATAAAAATAAAAAAATAGTCAAAAAAAAGTTTGACTATTTTTTTTTCTGTATATAATAAGTCTCGCAATAAGGAAATAGTAAGTCGCCATCGTCTAGTGGTTAGGACTCCTGGTTTTCATCCAGGCAACCGGAGTTCGATTCTCCGTGGCGATACCATTACTTATTGCATTTTTTTTTACCGCGGGGTGGAGAAGTGGTATCTCGTCGGGCTCATAACCCGAAGACCACAGGTTCAATTCCTGTCCCCGCAACCAATTAAAAATAAAAGAAACTTTGTTATAATATATAGCAGAGTTTTTTTATTGTTTAAAAAAAAGAAACTGTTTTTTAAAACAGTTTCTATTTATATATCCATGGGGCAATTATTTGTAGTATTGGTCATGATAGTAGTAATACCACTAATCATACAAGAGTTCATATTATTCTTTTTTTAGATTCATCTTTTAAAGATTGATCAGCTCATCACATAGAATACATTATACCATTTGCAACTATAAATAATACTCAAACTAAACCTGCAATATAAGTAAAATATTTTATTATTGCTCATAGAGTAGCAACTACTTGTTCAGATCCTTTTTTAATATTACATTTATATATTGTAGGAATTTCATTTCAATTTTCATCACGTGTAACTTTAACTTCTTCTTTTGTAATTTCATTTCAATCTTTATCCACTGGATTACATCAAGCTCAAGGAATTGCTTCTGTAACGTAAACAGCAACAGTATCTGATGCATATGTTAGGTTTAGATTTCAAAAGCTTAGTACTGCTAAAGCTATTAATAGTATTGTTTTTTTCATTATTTTATAGTTATTAAGTCATTTAGAAATATAAATGAACATAGAAGTATTGCTGTAGCTAATAATGTATTTATTACAATTGTTTTTCATTTTTTAGCTTTTTCTTCATCTCAATTTGAAGTTATATAATAATATCATGCTAATGTTAAGAAAAATATAGCAATAGGTCAAGCCAAAAATAAAGATAAGTTAGCTATTGTCTTAAATATGTCTGTTCAATCACTAATATTTCATGAATATGCAAATTTTTGCCAAGCTTCAATGAATCATACAAATATAAGTCATATAACTGACCACATTATTTTATTTTTACCTTCAGTTACTTGATCTTCTCTTCATCTAGATGTGATAATTTTGATTCATGCAATTACAATTACTAATATTGCAACTGCTACCATCATTACTTCTATAAATCTAATAATATAGTCATTTAGAGTAGTTTCAAATACATCTATATTTATGAATAGACTTTTAGTTGTACTTGCTATATCACTATTCCATGAATTTCAGATTCATCAATTTACACTTGTTCTATCTCATTTAAGTGCATTGTATAATGTTCAAGGTATATTAATAAATACTAAACCTATCATTGAATACCATATAGTTCTTTTAGCATTTGATAAATCATCTTCATTTGTTCACATTGATAATATCATTTGTGCTCAAGCGTAAACAATAAATATTAATAAAACTCATGAAAATAAATATTTTATTTTTGATAGAATATTTAGTCATACATTATTTATACTATCTGATATATCATTATTTGTACCACTAATATCAATAGAAGAGTTATTTATTGCTGTATTACCTGCATTTGATAGTCATTGTATACTATCTGCAAATGAATTATCAAGCATAAAGAATGATAATACTATAGATACTATTAGAAGAATTTTTATTTTATTTTTCATATTTTTAAATTATTTCAAATATTTTTAAATTGTAGTCTCTGGATTAATAAAGAATCATAGGATAAAGAAATTTAGAACTAATATAGCAATTCATATAATTATATAAGTTATAGATTTTTTTACTTTTGATAGTCTGTCATCATCTCATGTTGTTCAAAATAATACTTGAATACCTACGTATATAATCATTATTATAACAATTATTCAAACAAAACTATTCATCCAATTTATAAGATTTACAATAGTTTCACCTACTCATGATAATTGATTTGATGGATTACATTTGTTACCATTTATTTGAAATATTCAAAATACTGTTTGATCATTACAATCAATTTTTCAATATGTTGCGGAAACAATTTCTTTTGCAACCTTAATAACAACAAAACCTATTAATCAGTACATTATACTCATTTTTCATGTTTTAACCTTTTCTTCATCTCAATTTGCAGTTATTATCCTATAGAAGGCATATATTGCAATTAACATAAAGAAGAAAGATGCTGCTGTTTCCAGAGCTTTTATAATAGGGTTTATTACATTGCTTGTAAAAGTATTTGCTAATGCTCATCAAACCTGTTGAGCATATAATATATTTACAAAATAAAATGATATCTGCATAAGAAGTATTCATATACTTATCCATAAAATACCTTTTTTAAAATTTGATACTTCATCATCTGTATTGTTTGAAAAAAGTAACTTTATTACTAGAATCAGAAAATATAACCCTGAAATAATATAAAAGACTGTTTTTAAATCTTTTGCTGCTGTGAATAAAAAGTACAGTATTGACTTTTCTCACTCATTTCACACTTTTATATCTTCAGATGATTTTAAATCATCTAATAGTTTATTACTAATATTATTTGATCAAGAAGGAGCTCCTGTTTCAATATTTTCAGCTGGAGGTAAAGTTGTATTATTAACAGCATAAGTCATATTAGGACTTATTAGTAGGTAGCTATATAAAGCTAATAAAAAGATAATTAGTTTTTTCATAATTTATAAATAATTTATAATCTATATTATAATATCATACTTGATTATTAAAAACAAAAAAACACCTATAAAATAGGTGTTTTTTTTATTCTGGAGCAATTCACAATCTTGCTTCTATTTCCATATCAACGTATTTTTTCTTTCTTCAATATTTTTTTCTAGAATATTCTTTTACTATCTCAGCAATTTTTAAGTTTTTGTAATTATTATCCCATATTGTTTTAAGGTCGAATGCTCTTGTTGTAGCATTGTCTATATTTAATTTACAATATGCAGTAAAATTGGCGATACCAATAATATCTTGTTGTGATAATAATGGAGCATATTCTTTTTCCATATATTCAGCATCATCAGCACCAACTTTAAAACTCATAATAGTTCAGGCATTACCAAATACGGCATCTTTAATACTAGGTTTATCTCATTTTTGTCATCAGCTACCTCATATTTGAGCAATAAATTGATGGGCCATAATTAATGCTAAGTGATATTTTCTGGCTTCTGATAATATTTCTCAGAAAGTTTCAGTGGCAAAATTTTGAAACTCATCTACGTATAGATAAAAATCTTTTCTCTCATTCTCAGGCATATCAGCTCTACTCATCGCAGCCATATTAACTTTTGATACAAAAATTAATCAAAGTAACTGTGCATTTAGAGCTCAAATTTTACCTTTTGAAAGGTTTACTAAAAGAATCTTTCTGTTATCCATAATCTCCCTTATATTAAAGGCAGATTTTGGTTGACCAATAATATTTCTTATTGTTGTATTTGTGATAAATGGACCAAATTTAGAAGAGAAATAAGGTATCATTTCTTGCTTTTCTCTATCTCAAGTATTTGCATATTCATGCTCCCAAAAAGATTTTACAACTGGATTTTTTACTTTTGAAACCTTATATTTCATAAAAGCATCATCTACAAATAATCTTGGCACATCAATTAATGTTCATCCATCTTCTTGATCTTCCATTAATGTTAGACATCAGTTTCTGAAATAATGCTGTATTCTAGGACCAAATACTTCATCACCGAAAATTTTAATAAATATTTCAGTTGCATCCATAGCAGCTCTATCCATTTCTCTTTTTCTTAATTCTGGATCTGTTGATATAACTTCTAACATATTTAATCACATAGGTCTTCATGTATCAGCAGGGTCAAAGACGACAACATCTTTTGCTCTTTCTTTTGGTGTAAATGCTAATACATCTTCTACAAGATCTCCATGTGGGTCAATAACACAAACTCAGTCACCATTCCGGACATCTTGTCTAGCTAAATATCAGATAAATACTGACTTACCTCATCCAGATTTTCATATTACATAATGATGTCTACCTCTATCTTTTCTATTAAAGTAGACAGGTGTTTTTCTATTTCTATATTCATTCCATCATAGTAGAACTCAATCTTTATAGACAGGGAATCATCATAATTGTCTATGAACTTGAATTGCTTCTCAATTGTCATTTTTTTCTTCTAATATTGTTGGTTCAGAAGGAGTTTTAAGATTATGAGGAGTAGGTAATTTTTTATATTCCAGCCAGCTTATAATTGGAGATTTATTATATGTTATATCTGGAACATGATAAAGCGTTGAAACTTCATCTGAAGAAAACCAAGACGTATTTTGGAAAAATCATACTAGTTTATATTTAAATCAAAACCATCTTAATGGTGTAAAAATTCATGGAAAAGCATCTTCTAAAACTTGAGGATTATCAAGTGAATTGTTATATTCATCAGTAAATATAGAAGCCGCTGCCACGATAGCATGAACACCATCTTCAGAACTTTGTTTTTTCTTACTAGAAACAATTACTCTAATTGATGATTTAAACGTAGGTTGTGCAGCTGATTCTCACATAATTTTTTGAGCTTCTGTTTCAGCCTGATTGAATATTTTATACGCATCTCATTCACTAGCTCAAGGAGCACCATTTGATCAAACCATATCTTCAGGTCATTCAATGATAGCTACTATTGGATTCCATAGAAAACTTAAAAATGAAAATAATCCTTTTTTATCTTTTTTATATTTACCTTTTGCTACAAGTCTTGCTGCATTTAGAGCTTTTTTGTTATAACTAGAAGATTCTGGTTTTATGACTATTTGAAAAACTGCTTTATCATCTTTTGCTAATCATCAAAATACATTAGTAAAGTTGTTTATTGGATCATCTTCTAAATATCTAAATGTTTTTATAGGATATACATCATCATTTTCTTTTCATAATGATGCAGCTCTTAGGTGATATCATTTTTCTTTTAATTTAACATATCATCATTCTTTTGGGTCTACAGGTAAAACTTCTGCATCCGTATAATTTGAAGTTAAATGTTGAGTTATTAAGTTTACATAACTCTTAAAAGTAACTATATAAAAAGTTACTTCTCACTTATCATATATTAATTCTAAAGATATTTTAGAATGTCAAAATAAACCATTAATAACTGTGTCTTTTAGTCATGCCTCTGATAATTTATGAATTGCTTTATAAAACATACTCATAGATCAAATTTTTTCTTTGAAATCTTTTTTTGTTTCCTTCTCTTTGTCTAATTTTGAATCGGCTCTAGGTAGAGTAATTCTAAGATATCTTAGATTTTTAGCATACCAAATTTCAAATAATAATTGAATAGTTTTTTTCAAAATTATTAGAAATAAAAAACCTGCTATTATTAGTACTGCCCAAGTTCATAAATCTTGAATTAATCATCATTCGCTGATATCAAACCATGATCATTCAAAAATTCATGCGCTACTTTCTTTTGAAGATGTTGTAGCTCTATTGTTAGAGTTATTTGTACTAAGAACTCATGCAAAAGTTAAATGAACTTCAATGAATAATCAGATTATTGTAAATAATAATTTTCTCATTTGTTTAATATTACTTATATTTTCTTTTATTTTACCACATTAAAAGTATATATTAAACATAAATTGATTGACAATTTATTTATAGTAATTAAAAAATGATTTTTCACTTAGTTCTTCTTGTTTTTTAGCAAAAAATAGATATAAATATTAAAATTTATTAACTAAGTAATTAAATAAAATGGATTACTCTAAAGAGTCTATTGATAGACAACAAAAAATACAAAATATGAAAGATGCATGAATTATTTGTTATGCAAATAGTTTTCATGGTAAACAAAATATATCTGATATTAGAAATAATGAAGAAAAACAAAAAGATGTAAATGATCTTATGGAAAATGGTTCTATAGGTGAATTTAAAACAGCAGGTAGAATTATTTCTAGTAGAGGTATGTGAAAATTGGCTTTTTGAAAATTGAGAGATAATACTTGAGATATTCAAATGTGTTTTATGAGAGATAAAGTAAACTTTAATACAGGTAGAGAAATAGTACAAACTATAACTATTGCATGAGAAGAAAAATCAGCATTTAAAATAGCTGAAAAATTTTGCCAAGTTTGAGATTATATATGAATAACTTGAGATCTATTTTTAACTAAACATTGAGAATTAACTTTGTTTGTAAATGAGTTTCAAGTTTTATCAAAAGCTGTAAGGCCTTTACCTGAAAAATTCCATGGAGTACAAGATCAAGAAACAATATATAGACAAAGATATCTTGATTTAATTACTAATGAAGATTCATTTGATAGGTTCAAATTTAGAAGTAAATTTATAAGATCTATAAGAGAATTTTATTGGAAAAATGACTTTACTGAAATAGAAACACCTATTTTATGAAACTCAGCATCATGAGCTGCAGCTGCACCTTTTTCAACTCATCATAATGATTTTTGAGAAGAATTTGTACTTAGAATAGCTCCTGAAACTGGTTTAAAAAAAGCAACAGTTTGAAGATTTGAAAGAGTATTTGAAATGGGAAAAAACTTTAGAAATGAAGGTTCTGATCCATCTCATATGCAAGAATTTTCAGTTTTCGAACATTACGCTGCATATTGGAATTTTGAAGATAATATGAAATTTACAGAAGATATGTTTGATCATGTTTTCGATGATATGAAACTTGATAAAAATATAAAAATTAAAGATAAAAATTGAGTTGAAAAAACTGTAGACTTTACTACTCCTTGGAAAAAAATTGATTATATTGCATGAGTTAAAGAAAAATCAGGAATTGATATTGATTCATACTCAGCAGAAGATGAAAGTAAATTAAGAGAAGATATAAAAGCTGCTTGATATACTTGGGAATGAATGGATAAACAAGCTACTGCAACAATGATAGACTACTTATATAAAAAAGTACTAAGACCTTGAATTACATGACCGGCTTTTGTTTATAATTATCCTAAAACAATGCAACCACTTGCTAGACAATCTGATGCAAATGAAAATATTGTTGAACAATTTCAACTAGTATTAAATTGATGGGAAGTATTAAAAGCATACTCTGAATTAGTAGATCCAAAAGTACAACAAGCTAACTTTGATGAACAATCATGAGCAATAGAAGCATGAGATGATGAAGCTACTGCATGAGATGATGATTTTGTATTAGCTATGGAATATTGAATGCCTTGTCAATCAGGTTGGGGAATGTGAATTGATAGAATAGTATCACTTCTTACTGAACAAGAAAATTTAAGAGATGTAGTATTATTTCCTACTATGAAAAGTATCAAAGATAATAATGAGGAAAAAATAGAAAAATAAGACTATTGACAATAATGGATAAATAGTTATTATTTACTTAGTAAATATTTATAATAAATTAATATGAAAAAAAATTCTGTTATTTGATCTGAAATTAAAAATAAAAATAAGGTTTTGAGGCCTTTTCCTCAAACTGAATATTTAATTCATGAAGGTACAAGTAATTTTATGCTAATAGTTAAATCTATTATTGATAAAATAACAAAAAAATAAGAAGTTTTAACTTCTTATTTTTTTTATTAATTAATCTAATGGAGTCATGCTTAAGTATTTTTTGAATTCAACTCATTCATAAAGTGATGCTACGAATCATTTAAATAATTGTAATACCTCTTTTTCAGTATCTGCATCTACTGTTGTTTGGTTATTACTATCAATTATATCATTGATTGTTATGCTATCAATATCTTCACCTTTTAATACATCTCTTGTTTTAGATATAACTTTATTTGGGTCGATATCTACTAATAAATCAATTGGTTCTGCAGTTGTAGGTAGAGGCCATTCTATAAAGTCTCATACAACTAAAGTATAAACATCTCTTTCTCATGCAAATAGTCAAATTTGAGCTTTTTCAGTTTTTATTTTTATTGCTGTAACTAATTGTTCTATTTCTTCATTAGTTAAATCTGGATATTTTATTAAATCATCACTTGGTATATCCATTCCTTCCTCAGGAATTTTATATATTTCATTGTTTGATATATTGGCAACATAGAATTCGTCTCATACACCTATCTCAAAACTAACCGGATCAACCATTCAAATAGAAATAACGTCACCTTTTTTTATGCTTGGGAAAAATCATTCTTCATTTGCTTTTTCAATAAATAGATTTCTAACAAAAGTTTTATCAGCATTGTCTAAGTTTCTATTGATTAATTGAATTGCAATTGAATAAAGAGTTTCATCATTTTCTCATTGTACTTCATAACCTCAAAGACCGTCAAATCAATCTTCTGAGTAATGTTTCGTAGCTTCGTTTGGTTTGATAGTTTTTTCTTGACTATACTCAACTATTGATTCTTCTGGATTAGCCATCTTATTTAAAATTATATAATATATAAAGCTATTTTATCACATATTTTTTTTTAATGCAAAAATTGGATAATTAAGAAAAATAAGTATTATAAATCTAATAAATTTTATTAAATATAAGATAAATTAAAACATGTTTATACATTTGCACAACCATACTCACTATTCTATACTTGAAGGTCTTCCAAAGCCAAAAGATTATGTAAAAAAAGCTGTAGAACTTTGAATGAGTGCTGTTGCTATTACTGATGTATCAAACCTTCACTGATGTCATGAACTTTTAAAGGAAGCGAAATCTGCAGGTATAACACCAATTTTATGAACTGAGATTTATGTAGAATCAAGTTTGGATCCATCTATTGATCATAAATTAGTTCTATTATCTAAAAACCTTGAATGATATCAAAACATTATTGCACTAACATCAAAAGCTAGTTTAGATAATGCATGAAAAAGACCAAAGATAACATTTGATGATATAAAGGAATTAAAAGAAAAACAATGAGACTTAAATATAGTCTGTTTATCTTGACCTATTTCATGAGAAATTCCTTTTTATATTCTTTCAGGTAAATCTGATGAAGATATAAATAATAGGATTAATGAATATAAAGAGGTTTTTTGAGAAGATAATTATTTTCTTGAACTTATTTATCATGATGATATTCCAAAACAAAAACTAGTTACTGATACATTGATAGAAATTTCAAAAAAATATAATATTCAAGTAGTTGCTACTAATAATTGTTATTACATAGACCCAGAAGACAGGAAAACACAAGATGTAATAATGGCATTATGAACATGACATGAACTTGAAAATCCAGATAGACCAACAATGATTAATTGAAATTACTCTTTTCTATCTGAAGAAGATATGCAAATTCAATTTTGATTTATACCAGAAGCTCTAAGTAATACGGTTAAGATTGCTGAAATGGTTGATATTGAAATTGAAACTGGTTGAATATTAATTCCTACTTTTGAACTACCAGAGGAACATCAAAAAATATATGAAGAAGCTTTAGATATTGAAAAAGAAGAATATTACTCTGAAGATAAATGATGAGATAAAGAAAATTATGTAAAAAGTTTATCATCTGATGAATGGTATTTAAGGTATTTATCATTTGAATGATTAAACTGGAGATATGATTATGGTATATCAAAGGATATAATTTTTAAATTGGTTCAAAAATTAGATAAACCAAGTTTAGATAAAAAATTAACTGAAACTTCACCGGAAGAATTAAAAGCTCTATCTCTTACTTATTATGCTGATGAAAAGAAAGAAATACTTAGTGGTTATGACCAAGAACTTCAAGATAAGATAGAAAGATTAGAGTATGAACTAGTAGTTGTACATGAAATGTGATTTGATGCATACTTTTTAATAGTTGCTGATTATATAAACCGGGCAAGGGCTCAAGATATTCCTGTATGACCATGAAGATGATCAGCTGCAGGTTCTTTGATGGCATTTTTATCAGGTATTACAGATATTGACCCATTAACATATGATTTACTTTTTGAAAGGTTTTTAAATCCAGCGAGAATATCTATGCCTGATATCGATACGGATTTTGCTGATACAGAAAGAGATAAGGTAATAAAATACTGTAGTGATAAATATGGTTCTGATAAAGTAGTAAATATCTCTACCTTTGGTACTTTTGCTGCTAGAGCTGCCGTTAAAGATGTAGGTAGAGTTTTTGGTATTCCTTTTGCAGAGATGAATAAGCTAGCTGCACTTATACCTGAAAAACCTGGTACAAAACTTAAATGAGCGCTAGAAGATTCTCCTGAATTTAATGATGCTTATAATGAAAATAAAGTATATAAAGAGATTATTAATAATGCGTTAAAAATAGAGTGAAATGTTAGACAGTTATGAGTTCATGCTTGTGCTGTAATTATCGCTCCAGAATCAATGACGAACTTTACTGCTCTTCAACATCCACCAAAAGATCCTGAAGTTGTTGTAACTCAATATAATGCATGACCTTTAGAAGATTTAGGTTTACTTAAAATGGATTTCCTTTGACTTAGAAATCTGACAATTATTAAAAGGACACAAAAAATTATTGAATCAAATAAATGAGACAAATTTGATGTTCTTAAGCTTGATATGTGAGACCAAAAAGTATTTGATGTATTTGCTGCTTGAGATACAACATGAGTATTCCAGTTTGAATCTGAGTGAATGAGAAAATACTTAAAAGATTTATGACCAGATACTTTTGAAGATCTTATTGCGATGGTATCACTTTATAGACCTGGACCATTAGCGTATATCCCAACATTTATTGATGTTAAGTATTGAAGAAAAGAATTAAAATATCTTACTGATGATCTAAGAAGTATACTTGAAAAAAAATGATATTCAGAAGATGAAATATTAGAAGAGAAAAGAAAACTAGATGAAGATTTAGCTCCTATACTTGATGTAAGTTATGGTATTGCTGTATATCAAGAACAACTTATGTTTATCGTACAGTATATGGCTTGATTCTCACTTTGAGAAGCAGATTTACTTAGAAGATGAGTTTGAAAGAAAAAATTAGATGTTGTTGAGGCACTTAAAAAAGAATTTATTCAGAAATGATCTGCATTTAGACAATATAAACCAGAAACAACAGATTATATATATACGGAGATGATTACTCCTGCGGCAAACTACTCATTTAATAAATCTCATGCTGCTTGTTATGCATATATTGCTTATCAAACTGCTTATTTAAAAGCATATTACCCAACTGAATTCCTAACTTCTGTAATGGTCTCAGATGAAGAAAATATGGAAAGGATAGTTCTTGAAGTATGAGAATGTGAATCAAAATGAATTTCAGTATTACCACCAAGTATTAATGAGTCATTAAAACATTTTACTTATGTTGATGATAATAATATTAGGTTCTGATTAAAAGCTATTAAATGAATATGAAACTGACCAATTAATAGAATTATAGAAGCTAGGGAAGAAGCTGGTTGAAGCTTTACTGATTTAGAACATTTTATTGAGGTTTGTGGAAAAGAAGTTATTAATAAAAAATCATTAGAAGCACTTATTAAATCAGGTGCGATGGATGAATTTTGAGTTAGAAAAAGAATGTATTCATCTATAGATGATATGATTAAATTTTGTCGTAGAGATGAAAAACAAAAAGCAACAAGTCAAATATGATTATTTGATAATTCAGAAGAATTTGAAGATAAATTAATTCTTATAGATTGTGAAGAATTCTTGTTTGAAGAACTTCTTTCCTGAGAAAAAGAAATGATAGGTTTTCCTGTTTCTGGACATGCTTTGGATTGATTGAAAAGATATTGTATGAGAAGGTCTCAAAATACTAAAAAACTTAAAATGGATTTTGATGAACTTCTAGAGTTAGATAAACAACAAAACCCAGAAAAGTATGAACCAAAAGAAGAGCTTGAGATGTGACTTGATGAAAATGGTAAACCAAAAAAACCAAAGAAAAAAGAACAACCAAAAGAAGAAATGGTACAAGCTGTATGAGTTGTTTTAGACTTAAGGAAGATTATCACGAAAACTTGAAAACAAATGATGTTTTTAAAATGTGAATGATTCGAATATGATTTTGAGGTTGTTATATTTCCAAGAGATATAGATAAATTTAAAGACAAAGTTGAAATAGATAAGATTATAATTGTTAATGGTTGATTGGATATTAACTTTGAATACAAAAGAAAATCAGTTAGAGCTCGTGATATAAAAGTTGCTTCAATAACTATGGTTAGAGAACAGGCTACGGATCTTTGATTATTTGATAAATCTAAAAGATTTGTAAATAAAAATTTAAATGAAGTAACAGAAGCAGAAGAAAAAGAACAAGAATGTAGTAATGAAAATAATGAAACAAAGTGTGAAGTAATGCCTGAAAATTTTGAAGAAAAATTAGAAGAAAAAATACATAAAAATCAGGCTGAAAATGATAAACAACTTATGGATGATAAGTTTGTAATAAAAATTCCTTCTAATGCTGTGAAACAAGATTTATTAGACTTAAAGAAGTTTATGTTAACTTTAGAAACAGGTTTTATAAAAGTATTTATAGATTTAAAATGACAAGAAATAGATACTAAAATTAGCCTATGAAATTTAAATAAACTAAAAGAATGGATTAATAATAAATGGAAATAAAAAAAGAGACAATTTTTAGTCTCTTTTTTTATAAACAGATTAATGTGAAATTAATATTGTATTAGTAATATATTATTACTTACTTATTAATTAATGTATATGAGGAAAATATTAAGTTTTCTAAACTTATTATTTATATTGTTTTTCTCTTTAAATATTAATGTGATTTATTCAAATTATGAAGACTCACTTGATATAGAAAAAGAAAAAAATATAGATATTTTGAATAGTGTTGGTAATAGTATTGATTGAACTATTGTTAAAATCGATAAAAAAATTAAAAATAAAAAAACAAAAAAAAGACTTAAAGATAAACAAAAAGAAATAGATAAATACCTTAAGGGTATCGAAGAAGATATAAAGTCTAAAAAAACTAAGACAGAAATTAAAGAAACTGTATCAGAAGCTAAGAAAATAGCTGTATTAAAGGTAGTTTCATGAATTACAGAATATGATAATATAGATGATAATTTAGATAGTAAATTATCTAATAATAAAAAAACTAAAGCAATAAAAACAATAAAAAAATCTTTAGAAAAAGAAAATTATATTTCAATTTTAATTAAAACTAAAGATAGTAAAAAACAAACAAAAGATAAAATTAAAACGTTTGATAAGAAAATATCAATAAAAAAACTATATAGTAATAATTGATATAATTTTTATGAGCTGGGTGTTAGTAAAAAATCTATACTTAAAAATGAAATATTTGAATGATTTTCAGATTGAAATTTACCAACTAATGTTTTATGATATAAAGTTGTAAAACCAGAAGTTTTTCAAATATGAGAAATAAGTAGCAATGAATGGTCTATTGAAAACTATAAAACTTATAATTATTTTTGAAGTTTCGATTCTGATAAAAAAATAACAGTATGAGTTATTGATACATGAGTTGATTATAATCATTCTTTTTTAGATTGAAATATTTCAGAATGATATGATTTCGTGAATGATGATGCTAATGCATTAGATGATCAATGACATTGAACTCATGTTGCATGAATTATTTGATGATATAAAGATAATTCAAATTTTACTGGATTGAATAATAATGTAAAAATAATCCCTCTTAAAATATGTAATAGTGATGGTTTTTGCCCTTCATATGCTATAAATCAAGCTATATCATATTCTATAGAAAATAATATAGATGTTATTAATATGAGTTTAGGAGGTAGATGAGATCCTTCTAATAATACTATATGTGATTGAATTAGTAGTTATTCTAGTAAATGATGAATTGCTGTTGTCGCAGCTTGAAATAGTAATATAAATGTTTCAAATTTTATACCTTGAGGTTGTAGTGATACAATTTCTGTTTGAGCATTTGATTGAGATTTTAATAAAGCTTCTTTTTCAAATTATTGAGAATGAGTTGATGTATCTGCTCCTTGAGTTTCGATAAATTCTACTTATTTAAATAATTCTTATAAAAGGCTTAGTGGTACAAGTATGGCGGCTCCTCATATAACTTGAATTGTTTCTATATTAAAAAGTTATGATAATAGCTTAACATATAGTGATATAGAAAATATTTTTGAGGAAAATAAGGTTTCGTTAAATGATAGCTCAATCTGATACAATATAGATTTTGAAAAAATAATATCAAATTATGTTCAAGATAGTACTTTAGAGGATGAAAGTAATTTTGAAAAAGAAAAAACCGTTGATGAAAATATAGAAGAAATTATTGATGATGCTGAAATTATTAAAGATATCAAATTTATAGAAAATCAAGAAGAATTAGACAATAAATATCAAGATATTTTAGATAATTGATATAAAGAAATTTGAGATTTAGAAATAACTTCTAGTATTTTCAGCTTTTGAGATTCAAATATAGAAATAAATGATTTAACTGAATATTTAATTGAAAAAACCGATATAAATTCAGAGATTGTTTGAGAAAAAGAATATAATTATAATTCTTGAAATAAAATCTATGATTATGAATGAAATTTGATTGAAGATATAGAAATAAACTCTATTGATTCAGAAGAACCTATAGAAAAAAGTTCTTTTAAAGTTGATAATAATTTTGATTATAAAAATATTAATTTCTCTAACTTTGATTTTAAAGAATTAGAACATAAAAACGAAGAACAAATTGATGAAGAATTTATTAAAGAAATATTTTTACCATGAAGTGAAGAATTTATTAAAGTAAATAATTTATCAGATAAGAAAAAAGTTTTATTTACTGATATTAGAGTAAAAAACAATTCTGATATGGTAATAGATGATTTCTTAATTGAAGAAGAACTAGAGTGAACATGAATATTATTAAATAATCAATTACCATTAAATAATCAATTACCATTAAGCTCATTTAATATTCAAGAAGTTAATGATCCTATAAATTCTAGTGATATTTATCACGACTTTTGAAATTTACAAGATTCTAATAAATATAAGAGCTACTTATATAATAAATGAAGCTTGTGAACTAATTATATAACTGCAATTACAACTGATAGTGTAATGTCTGTTAATACTAATAAAAAATATAACTTATTAGATCATAATGAGATTAAGCCCAATACTTTTCATTGATCAGTTATTGCAGGCTTAAATAATTATTCTTATTGACGGTGACAAACCTCTGATATATGAATTCAAAAAAATAATGAGCTATATTTATATTTCCGTGTTAGGAGTGAACAAGTTAATTGATTAAATCGGGCTAAGTCAAGAAATTGAGTGAATTTTAAATGTCTTCCTTTTTCTAATCATAGCTGACAAGAATGTATTAACCATAGTACAGAAGTATGAAACTATATAATATTATATTTTAAAAAGAAAAATAATACATATTCAACAGTTACATACAAATTACCAAATGAACGGAGATGAGATCATAAATTTGATTTTAATTATAACATAACTAATTGAGAAGTTTCTATAGATGTTTATAAGTCAAACCTATTTATTGAAAATATTTCTTTTGTCTCTGAAGAAATAAAAAAATTTGATGATTATGATTATACTAATTTATCTTACTTTTCATATTCACACACTTCAAATGGTTCAAATCAAATCACATATCCTGTTAATATTTGATTAGATTTTGATAAACCTATAATAGAAAACCTTTCTATTAATAATATAGTTAAATCAAGTGAATATATATGAAATGAAAATCAAGATTTATTTTGATTAACATTGAGTTGAAATTATTTATCTGAAAATAAAGTAGATCTAAACTTTCAGTACTCTTTTGATGGAGAATCTTTTGTAGATATTGAAAATTCTACTCCAATATTTGAAGAGGAAGAATGAAATTTTGAAAAAGAATTATTCTTTAATTTTTCTAATAAATTAGAATGAGAATTTAAATTATATATAAAAGCATCTGATTGAAAAAATGAATCAAATTTATATTTTCTTAATCTAATTAAAAAAACTTGAGATATATTACCTCCTTCAGAGTTTAAAGTTATAGATATAGATGAGAATAACTTATATTATTGATGGACAGATACTAATATATGAGAATTTAATGAAGATAAGATAGTAATAAAAGATGAAAATGATACTATAATTCATGATAATATAAATCATAATGATATAAGCTTTTCAACTTGATATGATGTATGATTAGAGCTACAAAGAAAAATTTGTAGTATTTATTGAGAAATAGAGTCATGTAGTAATCTTATAGTGTTTCAAACACCTGAGATTATTAATTATGAAGTTCAAAAATGAACAACTAAAACTTTTGATTTAGATTTATGAAATTTTACTGAAGTTGAGGTGTTAAATTCAACTATTGCATGAATAAACACTGATGTTATTTGAAAGGTTTCTATAAATTGAACTAATTATTGAAAAACAGATATATTTATTAAAGAATGATGATTAATAATAAAATTATTAAAAATTAATGTAATTCCTGAAAAGTTAACTGTCTATGAAACCAAAGTTCTATGATTTCATTGAAAATGAATTAGATTTAATAATTTTGATACAGATATTTTAAATTTTTATTCAGAAGATACTGGTCGGTCACATATAGCACCAGATGATCATTATTTACTGTGATTAAAACCATGAATAACTGAGGTAGACCGTTATTATAAATCTACATTTCAAAAGAAATATCTTATTGAAGTTATCCCAAAACCAGAAGTTATAACTTATGATGTAGAAATATGAGCGGCATGATGGACTACTATATATTTCCCAGAAGATATATCAGTTTTTAATTTTTCTAAAGTATGAGACACTTATATTTTTGATGATTTAGATGTATTAGATAATTCTTTATACATAGATACACGTTGAGCTTGAGATGCTACCTTATATTTAAAAGATTGATATTGATTTGATAGATATATAATAAATTTTAAAGCTGTTCCTCAAATTAATAAATATAATATAAATTTAACAGACACTGTTGAAACACGGTTTAATGATAATTATGATTTTTATGAGAATAATGATGATATAGTAAAAAGATTTGTTAGTGGTTGAGATTGATTCATAACTTGATTAAAAGAATGAAATGCAACAATTGACATTAAAAAAGATTGATATCTAAGAAGAATCTTTGATGTAACAGTTAATCCTATTCCAGAACCTATAGAAATAGATTGTAACGTAACTGTAGGGGATAATTGTTATTTCCAAATTACAAATGGTTGAAATTTTTATACAGAGTCTAGAAATTGAATTATAGAAACTGATGATAAAAAATATACAACACGTATAGAAACAAAATGATCTTGAACAGCAAAAGTATATCTTAAATCATATACATGAGATTATGTTACTCATATATTAAATATAAATATTGAACCGATACCACCTTTATTGTATGATTGTGAAACAGTTGTATGATGAATATGTGAATCATATAAATATTGAAATGATAGATGATATACATATAGTTTATCTGAAGGTTGAATAGTTTCTCTTTCATCAGTTAATTACACAAGGATATGAACAAACACAACTTATGAAAACCTTCATATAAATTGAAATAACCCATGAGAAGTAGAAGTTTATATTCATGATGATTTAGAACATATAGCTACAGTTAAAGCTAATATATTACCAAAAATAGATATAGAATTTAGTGAAAGTCCTATAATTATTAAAGAAACAGATGAAAAAAATATTCATATAATAAAATGATACTGAGATTATAAACCCTTATATGAATTAAAAGATATTGATGGAGATTGAAGCAAAGAAAATACAGAAGTTTGGGATACCGGAACGCTTGATTTTGATGCAAATAGTGATTGAACAATTGAAATAAGATGAATAAAAGCAGGAATAACTTACCCTATAGTAATAGATAAATATTCACAAACTTGAAAACTAAAGGTAACAGTAGAGGATACTACTCTAAAATTAGATACTTATGAGGCAATTTTAGAACCAGGCCAAGAAATATATATAAAAGCTACTGAGTATTATGGATATATTAAGAAAATAAGAAAAAATAATAATAATCTATATATTTATAAACATACATTTCCAGATGGAGAGCAATGAGTAAGGATAGTAGCAAAATATAGTTGAGAAACTATAGTAAGCTTGATAGACAATGAGATAGATGAGTCTAGATGACAAATAGGTAATGAAAGAACTATAAGAATAACAACGACATGAAATGTAATAAATCCAGATTATAGAGAATTTGAATTTAATGATAATGGTATAGATCCATGTGTTGTGGATAATAGTTGAGATTTACATGATGGGAAGTGTGAACCAGGAGTTATTGAAGGAGATAGTTGAGAAATAGGTTTTACTAACATACAATATATTCAGAATATAGAAGAATGATGAGTTTGAGGGATTATTTTTAATATCAATTGAGATGTTGAAGAAGTATGAATTTCTTATAATACTTTAGAGTGAGAGATAGAAAATCTTTTATTAAATAAACAATCAGACTGAGAATATATTGTTGCATTTACAAGGAATA